>Ga0209382_10000989_pt1 | contig 46026 bp, 52 predicted proteins | sample SoiMetdeltSBSDD5_FD_187599 | JGI IMG/M metagenome (GOLD analysis project Ga0209382, IMG submission 187599) | Bulk soil microbial communities from a Populus tree surrounding site in Tennessee, USA - Soil MetaG P. deltoides SBSDD5 (SPAdes) (version 2) | ecosystem: Environmental > Terrestrial >...
GTTCCTCAAGTTCCACCTGAACCCGAATTCGGCGCCGGTCCTGATCAACCAGGTCGGGTACATCGCCTTCCCGGGCGAGTACTACGACTACGGCCTGCAGCGCATGGCCGCCCTCCAGACCGGCACCGTGTTCGGCGGGGCCGCCAAGCTCGGCACGACGCTGGCCGACCTGTACAGAGGAACGCCCACCCTCCCGTAGACACCACCCGTTCGATGACGCCGCGGTGGCCTCGCCAGTCCGGGCAGGCCACGCGGCGTTTTCAACGCTGAGAGGCACACCGAATGTCGAACGATGCCATGGCCGTCCCGCGCGCCACGGCGCACACAGTGGAGCGATCGAGCGATCTGCGCCGGCCGCTCTCCCGTGGCATCCGCGAGCGGGCGATCGAAGCCCCGCTCCTCCTCGCGGCGCTCGTCTCGATCCTCACGACGGCCGGCATCATCGCCGTGCTGGCCTTCGAGACGTATGAGTTCTTCACCGCCGTCCCGATCGGGCAGTTCTTGACCGACACGCAGTGGACGCCGCTGTTCAGCGACAAGCACTTCGGCATCATCGTGCTGCTGTCGGCGACGCTCATCACGTCGCTGGGCGCGATGGTCGTGGCGCTACCGCTGGGGCTGTTGGCCGCGATCTACCTGGCCGAGTACGCATCCCCGGCCAGACGGCGGACCATCAAGCCGATCCTGGAGATCCTGGCCGGCATTCCAACTGTGGTCTACGGCTACTTCGCGCTGCTGTTCATCACGCCAATCCTCCAGACACTTATCCCCGGTACGGCCGTCTTCAATGGCCTTTCGGCTTCGATCGTGATGGGCATCATGATCCTGCCGATGGTCTCGTCCATGAGCGAGGATGCCATGGCGGCGGTGCCGCGATCGCTTCGCGAGGGCGGGTACGCGCTCGGTGCGGCGAAGTTCGAGGTGGCCACGAAGATCGTCGTGCCGGCGGCCTTCTCGGGCATCGTCGCCGCGTTCATCATCGCCGTCTCCAGGGCCATCGGCGAGACCATGATCGTCGCCATCGCCGCCGGCATGAGCCCGAACCTGACGCTCAACCCGCTGGTCCCGATCGAGACGATGACGGCCTACATCGTCCAGGTGAGCCTCGGAGACACGCCCTACGGCTCACTGGAGTACCGGACGATCTTCGCGGTCGGCTCGTCGCTGTTCCTGGTCACTCTGCTACTCAACATCGTGAGCCAATGGGTGCTGAAGAAGTTCCGGGAGGAGTACGAATGATCGGGACCACTGCACCCGCCAAGTCCCGCCGCTACGCGTTCGGACGGGCGTTCGAGCTTGCCTGCCTGCTCGCGATCTCGATCGGTATGCTGGCCCTCGCCATCCTGCTCGTCGATATCCTGGTGCGCGGTGTCGGGACGCTGAACTGGGGCTTCCTGACGAGCTTCCCGTCGCGCTTCCCGAACCAGGCCGGCATCCTGGCCGCGCTCGTGGGTTCGATCTGGCTCCTCTTCCTGACCGCCCTGTTCGCCCTGCCGACCGGCATCGCGGCGGCCGTCTGGCTCGAAGAGATCTCCGATCGTCGGAACTGGCTGAGCCGCGTGATCGAGGTCAACATCGCCAACCTGGCCGGCGTGCCCTCGATCATCTATGGGCTGCTTGGGCTCGGTGTTTTCGTCCGAATGCTTGGCTTGGGTCGGAGCATCCTGGCCGGCTCGCTGACGATGGCCCTGTTGGTGCTGCCGATCGTCATCATCAACACCCGCGAGGCGCTCCGGGCGGTCCCGCCATCGCAGCGCGAGGCGGCCTACGCGCTGGGCGCGACTCGCTCGCAGGTGATCTGGGGGGTGGTCCTGCCGGCCGCGCTGCCCGGCATCCTGACCGGCACGATCCTGGCCCTCTCTCGGGCGATCGGCGAGACCGCCCCCCTCATCACGATCGGCGCGCTGACGTTCATCGCCTTCCTGCCGACCTCGGCGTTCGATCCGTTCACGGTCCTCCCGATCCAGATCTTCAACTGGGTCTCACGTCCGCAGAAGGAGTTCCATGCGCTGGCGGCGTCTGGGATCATCATTCTGCTGGTCGTCCTGCTCAGCATGAATGCGCTCGCGGTCATCCTGCGTGACCGCGCCCGGAGAAAGGTACAGTGGTGAGCGTCCACGTAGGCGCAATCGAGGCCCCGGCTGTCGAGGGGCAGTACGTCTTCGACATCGACAAGCTGAGCCTCTGGTACGGCGGCTTCAACGCCATCCGCGACGTCTCGCTCCAGATCGAGCGTCGCCACATCACGTCGCTGATCGGCCCTTCTGGGTGCGGCAAGAGCACCTTCCTGCGGTGCCTCAACCGCATGAACGACCTGATCCCATCGGTCCGCGTCGCCGGCCGCGCCATGTTCAACGGCGTCGACATCTACGATCCGGCGACCGACGCGGTCGAGGTGCGGCGGCGGATCGGGATGGTGTTCCAGAAGCCGAACCCGTTCCCCAAGTCGATCTACGACAATGTCGCCTTCGGGCCGCGCGTGAACGGCCTCAAGGCGGACATGGACGAGGTGGTGGAGCGGAGCCTCCGCCAGGCCGCCCTTTGGGACGAGGTCAAGGACAAGCTCCAGGAGAGCGGGCTCGCGCTGTCGGGCGGCCAGCAACAGCGCCTCTGCATCGCCCGGGCGTTGGCGATCGAGCCCGAGGTGATCCTGATGGACGAGCCGTGCTCCGCGCTCGACCCGATCGCGACCTACCGGATCGAAGAGCTGATGGTGGACCTGAAGCAGCGGTACACCATCGTCATCGTGACCCACAGCATGCAGCAGGCGTCGCGCATCTCGGACTGGACGGCGTTCATGCTGGCCGGCGAGGACCGGACCGGCGAACTCGTCGAATACGGTGAGACACGAAAGGTGTTCACCAATCCCGGTGATAAGCGGACCGAGGATTACATCACCGGTCGGTTCGGGTAAGCTGTCGGCGATTCAGCCATGACGACATCGACGACCGCGAAGGCGAAGAACGGGCGGGCGCGCGATCCGGATGGGGCGGACGTTCAGGTCGTCCGCATCCTGGTCGCGCAAGACGACGTTCAGACCCGCAAGGAGATGGCCCGGTGGCTCGACAGCGAAGGGTACGACGTGCGGCTCTGTGACGACAGCAGGAGCGTGGTCGACATGGTCCACATCGTCGAGCCGGCCCTGCTCGTCCTCGATTTCTCGAAGCCGTCGTCCGACGTCCTGGAGGTCTGCCGCCGGCTCCGACAGGACACCGCGAGCCCGCTCGCGAGCCGCCTCCCGATGTTGGTGTTCCGGTCCGATCCGGACGAGATCGACGAGACGGTCTGCCTGGAGGTCGGGGCGGACGACTACATCGGGAAGCCGATCCACCGTCGACGGTTCGTCGCTCGTGTCCGAGCCCTCCTACGGCGCGCGGCGTTCGCCCGGGTCGGCGACGCCCCGGACCAGCCGTACATCGAGGTTGGCGATCTCGCGCTCGACTTGATGGCCCGGCGAGCCATGCGCGGGGGCGAGCCGCTCCCGCTCACGCCGCTGGAGTTCGACCTGCTGGCGCTCTTCGTCACCCACCGCGGCCAGACGCTCTCTCGCAACCAGATCCTGGCGCGCATCTGGCGCGAGCAGCCGAACGCCGAGAACACGTCGCTCAACGTCCACTTGCGCTGGCTTCGAGAGAAGATCGAACCCGATCCGTCGCAGCCGACCCGACTCCAGACCGTGCACGGGCGCGGCTACATCTTCGTCGCCTAGCCCCGTCGATCAATCGGCCGCCGCGGCCCTCTCGCGGGCGCGTTGAGGAAGGCCAGGGAGGTACCCATGGTGGCAACAAGCCGAGCAACCTTCGACCGACAACTCCACACCCTCCAGGATGAGACCCTCCTCCTCGGCAGCATGGTCGAGAAGGCGATCGAGCTGTCGGTCGACGCCCTGACCCGCCTGGATGCGGACCTCGCCCGCCGGATCATCGACGACGACAAGCGGATCAACGCCCAGCGTTATCAACTCGAAGAGACGGCGGTGCGATTGATCGCGATGCAGCAGCCGCTGGCGGGCGACCTCCGCCTGATCGCCTCGGTGATCCACATCTCCACGGACCTTGAACGGATGGGGGACTACGCGGCCGGCATCGCCAAGATCGTGGTGATGCACGGCGACCTTCCGCCGGTCAAGCCGCTGATCGACATCCCTCGCATGGCCGAGCTGTCGTGCTCGATGCTCCGACGCAGCCTGGACGCCTTCGTCCGACGCGACGTCGACGCCGCCCGGTCGCTCATCGGCGAGGACGACGCGGTGGATGCCCTCTACGACCAGGTGTACCGCGAGCTGCTGACCTTCATGATCGAGGACCCGAAGCTGATCCAGCGCGCGACCTGGCTCCTCTGGGCGGCGCACAACGTCGAGCGGATCGCCGACCGCACGACCAACATCTGCGAGCGCGTCATCTACATGGTGACCGGGGTGAACGAGGACATCGACGTCTCGACCTATTAGGGGAGAACTGGCACGCGGGCGACCGTCGAGGTTGCGTCCATCCTGGGTCTTTGTCGTCTAGATCTGACAGCACCCCAACAACGGAGGTCAGGATCGATGTCGACGCCACAGATCACCCACCCGCAAGCGAGTCACCGGGGAGAGCCCGCAGCCGCTGCCCAACCCGTGCCCGCCGCAGGGGTCGCGCAGTGCTGTCCGCCCGTCGAACAGGCCACCTGTTGCGAGCCGGCCGCCAAGAAGAGTTGCTGTGGAGCAGCCGCCACCTCGGGTGGTGGCTGCGGCTGTCGCTGAGAACGGCTCACATTCGGATCGGAACTGATGTCTTTCGGAGCATCCTCGACGACCCCGGAGCTGCACGTCGCCTGGGAGCAGGTGCGCGCGCGGTTGCGCGGCTTCATCGGGCGCCGCGTCGGCGACCCCGAGGCCGTCGAGGATCTCGTTCAAGACGTGTTGCTACGCTTCTCGGCGGCAGCCGCACGTGGAGAGCAGTTCCAGAGCGTCTCCGCCTGGCTTGACCGCGTTGCCCGCAACGCGGTCATCGACCACTACCGCACGCGCCGGCGCCCCGGCCCGATCGAGGAGGCGGCCGGACTCGCCGACCCATCCGCGTGGCCGTTCCCCGATGACTCCGACGACCACTCGGCTCGTGAGCTGGCAAAGTGCCTCCGACCGCTCATGGAGCAGCTCTCCGCCCCAAGCTGCGAGGCGCTCGTGCTCACCGACATCGACGGCCTCACGCAGGCCGTCGCCGCGACCGCGCTCGGGCTCTCGATCTCGGGCATGAAGTCGCGGGTCCAGCGCGCCCGTCTCCAGCTTCGAGCGCTGCTGGTCGCTTGCTGCCCTATCGATCTCGATGCGCGCGGCGCCATCCTCGACTACATGCCACCCACCCGGAGCTGCGGGTGCGCCGCCTCGACCCCGGCCCCGGTTGCGGCCGAACTGGATCCGCCGACCGAACGATGAGGATCACCCACAAGACCTGGTGACCGCCTCGGTCAGCACGAGCGAGAGGTCTCCAGGCCGGCGACCAATCCCTCGACCCGCTCGCGAATGGTATCGCGGATCTCGCGTACCGTGGCGACGGCCTTGCCGTGCGGATCGTCGATCGGCCAGTCCTCGTACCTCTTGTCCGGGAGCAACGGGCACGCGTCGCCGCATCCCATCGTGATCACGACGTCGGCTACCTGGATCACTTCGTCGGTGAGTGGCTTCGGGAACGCTTCGGCGAGGTCGACCCCCAACTCGAACATCACGGCCACGACGGCCGGGTCGACCTGATCGGACGGTCGCGTCCCCGCCGAGTGGACGCTGATCCGCCCATGGCTGAGGCTCTGTGTGAGAGCAGCCGCCATCTGCGATCGAGCGGCGTTCCGCCCGCAGACGAACAAGACGTCGAGCTGCCGATCGTTGCTGAGGCCGTCGGCGCGGGCGAGCGCCCTGAGTCGTTCACGCGTGAAGCGCCCGGCGAGCTGCGCGAGATATGAACGCGCGCCCGTGGCCGCCACGATCTCCAGCGACTCATGAGCGAGACGGTCGATGGACTCCATGCCGAAGATGCCCCGGAACTCCTCGGCGAGTCGGACGACCTCAACCCGCAGTGCTGGCTCTATATCGTCGCCGGACTCCACCGCCGGCGTTGGCGTGGCGTCGACGACATCCTCGTCCCTGAACGCCGTGAATGGCGACAGGAGCCACATCAGGTACGGCGTGTCTTTCCTCATCCACTCGCCGAAGAAGCGCCAGATCGCCTCGTACATCGCGCTTCCCCCACCGAACGCTGCCGGTCCTCCTCGACTACGCTCGGGCAAGGCGGAGCAGGTACTCGATGGCTAGCCGAAGACGACGACCGCGATGAGGATGAAGTACGCCGCTTCCATCGCTTCCCTCCCTAACCTTCGGCCAGCAGCTCTCGTTCGATCCGGCTCCGAATGTCGTCGCGGACCTTGCGGTACACCCCAAGCTGCTGCTCTTCGGTTCCTGTGGCCTTCGACGGGTCCGGGAAGCTCCAATGGTGTCGCTGCTTGGCGCCCGGGAAGACCGGGCACGCCTCGGCGGCCTGGTCGCAGACGGTGATCACGGCGTCGAACGGCTCGCCGAGGTACCGGTCGAGCGTCTTGCTCTCCTGCCGCGAGACGTCGATCCCAAGCTCGGCCATGGCTTTGACGGCCAGGGGGCGTACGCGAGTCGCCTCAGTCCCGGCCGAGAACGCCTCGAAGCGGTCGCCGGCCAGGCTGCGCAAGAGCCCCTCAGCCATCTGTGAGCGTGCCGAGCTGTGGGTGCACAGGAACAGGACTCGCCGTTTACCCGCAGCCATCGCGAAACCTCCTCACCGGGCCTCTTCCGTGCCTGCCGGAACCTTGCGTGGCAGGAATGGCCGCACGAGCCGCTCGTACGTCAGGCCACCCGCAACTCCTCCGACGAGTGGCCCGACGATGTAGATCCAGAACCCCGCTTGTGGTCCGGGGATGGCGATGCTGCCGTACCCGGCCGCGACCGCCACCAGGCGTGGGCCAAAGTCGCGGGCGGGATTCCAGCCGGCCTGCGTGATCGGGGCGAACAGGCTGATCAGCACGGCCACGGTGAAACCGACGAAGAACGGCACCAGCGTCGGCTCGGGCGCGGCCGCGTTGTCCGGGTCGGAGAGCGCGAAGATCACGAGGACCAAGATGCCCGTCCCGAGGGCCTCAACAAGCATCGCACCGAGCGGCGACACCAGGGCGGCCGCGTCAGGACCCGTCCCGAAGACGGCCGGATTGGGGAAGTACTCGCCGAAAATCATCGCGGCCCGCTCGCTGCCGGCCACGCCGCGAACCAGGCCTTCTTTCAGCTCGAAGCGTGTGAGGAACGGCGCGAAAACCGCCCAGACCAGCAGCCCGGCCCCGATGGCCCCGACGAGCTGTGCAGCGCAATACGGTACGAGCCGCGACGGCGGAAAACTCCGTGGGCGCAAGATGGCGAACGCCAAGCTCACGGCCGGATTCAGGTGTGCTCCCGAGAGCGCAGCCGAGCAGTAGATCGCGATGGTTACTCCGAAGCCCCAGACCACGGCGACTTGCCATAGCCCGTTGAGAGCGCCGGTCAGCACCGCGCATGCAACCGATCCGGTACCGAAGAGCACGAGTAGAAACGTGCCGAGAACTTCGCCCACCAGGGCCGCAGAGAGTTTCGGCATGGGCTGTTACTTCAACCTCCGTCGATGCACTTGGCAAACGAGCAGCGTGAGGGGATCAATCACGGCCGCTGGCCGCCGGGCCGCACTGCGGAGCGCGCTCGCCGACGCGCGACGGATCGAAGAGCACTCCCAGCTCCTGGTAGACCCGGGCCAGCGTCGCCTGATCGACCGTGTAGTAGATCCAGCGCTGGTCCACGGAGTCACGGCGGGCTCGGACCAGACCCGCCTGTCGGAGCTGCCGGAGATGATGGCTAATCAGGTTCTGAGGCAGATCCAGGAGGCCTGCCATTTCACAGTTGCAGGTCTCACCCTTCATCAACTGTAGGAAGATGCGCCGCCTGGTGGGGTCGGCCATCAGCTTGAGGAAGCCGCCAGTCGCGGGTGTGACGTCCCCGTCCGAGATCGTGATGACCGGTACTTCAATCATCGTCGACATAATCCTCGACCCAATCATACCGAGCGGGCGGTTGCCGGTGCCCGCTCGGTCGTTCGATTCGACCGCCATCTGCCGACGCAAGACGAACTCCCACCATCCGCTAAGCGATTCGCATATCTCCTAACGGCGGCTTAACAAGGAGGGGGCCTCCATTTACGTGCGGTTTACGTCCCCCGCGTATCGTCCGGCCTGCCTCATTGGCGCCAGCGCCACCGCCACGTGCAGTCCGCCGCAAAGCCGAAGACCAAGGGGACGAACCACCGATGTCAGAGCCTATCGGTACGCGCACCGATCACCTCGAACTGGTGGAGACGCAGTCGGTCTGCCGCTTCAGTTGTCGCTTCAACTGCGGCTCCCTCGTTTCGCGAGTACCAAAAGGCGAGGGCGAGACGTTCGGGTCCGTCCTGCAACGACGCCTGAGTCGCCGAAGCGTCCTGAAAGTCGGCCTCGTCGCCGGCGCCTCGGCCGCGCTCGGCTCGGCCCTGCGCCTCGGTGACACCCCGGCCGCTCACGCCTCCCCGGTCACCGCTCCGGCCGCTGCGCCTGCCGCCCAGGCGAGCGTGCTCAACTTCACAGCCATCAAGCCGGACACCTCGGACGAGGTCAAAGTCGCCGAGGGATACCGGTCTCAGGTGCTCCTGAGCTGGGGCGATCCGCTCTTCACGGACGTTGGCGCGTTCGACGTCAATGACCAGACGGCCGACGCTCAGGCGCGCCGGTTCGGCTTCAACACCGACTTCGTCGCCTACCTGCCCCTGCCGCTTGGCTCGAAGACCGCCTCCGAGGGCCTCATCTGGACGAACCACGAGTACACCGATGGCCTGATGATGTTCCCGGACTACGACAACAAGAACCCGTCGAAGCAGCAGGTCGACATCGAGCTGGCCGCCCACGGCGCCAGCATCGTCTTTGCGCGGCGAAACGGCGGCGGTAACGGTGGCGGTGAGTGGACCTACGATGCAGGCTCGACCTACAACCGACGGATCACCGGCACCACCCCGATCCGCATCTCGGGTCCGGCCGCCGGCGACGAGTGGCTGAAGACGTCGGCAGACACGGCCGGCCTCCAGGTCGCCGGAACCCTGAACAATTGCGGCGGCGGCTGGACGCCCTGGGGCACCATCCTGACCGCCGAGGAGAACTTCAACCAGTACTTCGCGAACGCCGACCTGCTCCCGGCCGAGGACCCCCGAAAGAAGGTACACGCCCGCTACGGTCTGCCGACGGCCGCCAGCGAGCGCCTCTGGGAAATCCACCACGACCGCTTCGACATCTCGAAGGAGCCGAACGAGCCGTTCCGCTTCGGCTGGGTCGTCGAGGTCGATCCGTACGAGCCAACGTCCACCCCGGTGAAGCGGACCGCGCTCGGCCGCTTCAAGCACGAAGCCGCGACCACGGTCGTCGCCCCGAGCGGCAAGGTCGTGGTCTACACCGGCGACGACGAGCGCTTCGACTACGCCTACAAGTTCGTCACGGATGGCGTCTACAACCCGAACGACCGTGCGGCGAACATGGGCCTGCTCGACTCGGGCACCCTGTACGTGGCGAAGTTCAACGACGACGGCAGCGGCGAATGGATCCCGCTGGTGTTCGGTCAGGGGCCGCTCACCACCGCCAACGGCTGGCGGTCGCAGGCCGACGTCCTGATCCGTGCCCGCCAGGCCGGCGATGCTGTGGGCGCCACCAAGATGGACCGCCCCGAGGACATCGAGGCCAGCCCGGTCACGGGCAAGGTCTACATGGCCTTGACCAACAACACGCAACGCGGCACTGAGGGCCGGGCAGCCGTCGACAGGGCGAACCCCCGGGCGAACAACGCCTTCGGCCACATCATCGAGTGGACTGAGGCCGGCGGCGACCACGCGGCGCTGAGCTTTCGGTGGGACATCTTCATGCTCTGCGGCCGGCCCGACGACGAGACCGCCTACTTCGCGGGCTTCCCCAAGGACCAGGTGAGCCCGATCGGGAGTCCTGATAACCTGGCCTTCGATACTCGCGGCAACCTCTGGATCGCGACGGATGGCCAGCCGGCGAACGTGAAGGTGAACGATGCGATCCACGGGGTCCCCGTCGAGGGCGCCGAGCGAGGGCATCTCAAGCAGCTCCTGAGTGCCGTTCCCGGTGCTGAGGTGGCCAGCCTCGCGTTCAACGCGGACGACACGGCCCTGTTCGCCTCGATCCAGCATCCTGGCGAGGGCGGAAAACTCGGCGCACCCACGAGTGTCTGGCCAACGGGCACGTACGCCCGCCCGAGTCTGGTGGTCGTGACCAACCTACGCGGTGGAGCCGTCGGGGCCTGACTCCGGATCGGCCTCCACCGGCGTCGACCGTCGGGCGGAGCGTGAACGGCCATCATAGGGTCTCGCGCTTTGGCAGCGCTCCACGGAGCGATACCAGGCCGAGCAGCCCCGCAACGAGCAAGAGCGCCCCACCGACCCAGTAGAGCGCCTGGATCCCCACCAGGTCGACCAGCGCCCCGCCGATCGCCAGCGAGAGCAGGCGCATCCCGTTCCAGGTGATGTCCAGCAGCGCGAAGACGCGCCCGCGAACGCGATCCGGTATGGCCTCCTGGAGGGTCGCATTGAAGACGACGATGCCGGTCGACGTGTTCAGGCCGTAGACGAAGAGCAGGAGCAGCGCGATCGGCAGGGCTGTGAAGGTGGCCAGCAGCATGTCCACGACACCCCGGATGACATACGGCACGAAGAGCCACCGAGCGTCGCGGTAGTCCCGAGCCAGGATGTTGGGGATCAACGGCCCGAGCAGCGCGCCCACCCCGATCGCCCCGATCAGCCAGGCGAAGCCCGATGGCGACAGGCGGAGCTGCTGCTCCGAGAGGACGACGAGCATCGCCCCGGTGGCGCCCGTGGCGAAGGAGGCAAGCGCCTGGACGACGAGGAGACGGGACACGAAGCGATCCGACGCGGCGAACGCCAGTCCGTGCCGGGCGTCGGCGAGGTACCCGCTCAACCCTCGCCGGGCGTCGCCGGCGAGTTGGCCGGCGTGGAGCGGGATCGGCAGCCGCATGATCAGCAGCGCCGATACGACGAAGCTCGCGGCGTTGAGCACGAAGGCTGGACCTATCCCGACCAGTCCGATCAGTCCGCCTACCACGGCCGAGGCCAGGATCTGGACCAGCCGCCCGGTGGACCAGCTCACCGAATTGGCCGCGAGGCGCTGTTCGGGCGTCGTCAGCACCGGGATGACCGCCTGCAAGGTCGGGTTGAAGAAGACGTTGCCCGCCGCGAGGCCAGCGGCTACCAGGTAGGCATGCCAGGCCCCCTGCGGCCAGAGGAGCGACAGCACCAGGACGGCGCGGACCAAGTCGGCGCCGATCAGCACGGCCTTGCGGCTGACCCGATCGATGAGCACGCCCGCGATCGGCCCCAGCAGGAGCACCGGCAGGATCTCGGCCACCGCCAACCCCGCCACCGCAACCCCTTGTCCGGTGAGCTGGAAGACCAGGACGACGAGGGCGATGTAATGCAGGGTGTCGCCAAAGCTTGAGAGGAGCTGGGCCAGCCACAGGGGGAAGTACGACGGACTTTGAATGACTTGGCCGTATGCGCCCATCGCCCGCCCGAGCCGAGACGTCGCCTTCATGAACGTTGAGTATGGGTGGTCGGTCCACGGGGGGCGGATAGCCTCACCCTGCGCTCCCCGTCGGATGGACCTCTTCTGGCGGGCGAATGTGGCGAAACAGGCCGAAGAGCGCGCCGTTGTAGGCGCAGCGCAGCAGCCCGGCCACCACGAAGAACGCGCCGGGCGTCACAAGCTGGGCCATGATTCCGACTACCCCCAGCGCGAATGCGGCAGCCGCGTCCGTGGCGATGCTGATGAGGCTCGCCGCTGCGGTGCGCTCGTCGGGCGCGACGATCGCCATGGTGTAGGACTCCCGAGCAGGACGATCCATTTGGGAGAGCGCATGGCGCATGACCAGAATGGCCGCCGCCAGCTCAAGCGTGCGCATCACCGGCACGAGCATCAGCAGCACGTTGGACGGCAGGTGCGTGAACACCATCGTGTTGATCAAGCCGAAGCGACTCGCGCTACGCGCCGCTGCCAGGTAGGACAAGGCGCCGGCGGTGTTCGTAAGGAAAAAGATGAGACCAAGCGTCGCCGCGTCGGCATCGAACCGGACGTAGAACCAGTAGGCGACGAACGCCTGGACCACGAATCCGGCGGCGAACGAGTTGAGGGCCAGCAGAGAGGCGAAGCGGGCGACCAGGCCACGAGAGCGGTGCAGGGGGACCCAGCGCTTCCGGCCTGGATCGTGTGGGGCAGCAACCTCCACCGCCGGCGAGAGACAAGCGAAGAGCACGACCAGCCCCAGGCCGCAGACCCCGTATGCCAGCAGCGTCAGGCGATACGCATCGAGAACTCCGATCCCCACCGGTGCATCAGCGTCGGCACGCCTGCCGCCAGCGCGCCGAGGGCACTCGCAGCCGAGGCCACCAGATTCCCCGATGCGAAGACGGCGGGGCGGTGGACTGGACGGACCGTTTCCGCCATGGCCGCTTGCTCCAGGGCAAGCGACGAGCCCACGTCGCCCCCACCCGGACTGATGACGCCGATGAACGCCGCCGCGAGCAGCAGCCACACTGCGTCCGTGAGAGCGAAGACCAGGCCCGCGAAGGCCATCAGGACGCCAGTAAGCATGAGTAGGCGGCGTCGCCCAAGCCGATCACCGGTCGCTGCCACCGCCACCGTGAACAGAGCGCTGCCCACAAGGGCGGCGGTGAAGATGGCGCTGATCGTGGGTAGACCGAGGCCCAGCTCAGCCAGGGCGTCTGCCGAGAGCCGTTCGAACTACACACCCAGCCTCGTCCCGACCCGGGCGTACGCCTCCATGAAGTCGTCGGGCTCGGGCACGGTCGCGGCCAGCATCCCGACCTCCTCGTGGAAGCGAATGTCGCTGGCCGCCTCGATCTCCTCGTAGCGGGCGCTCGAGCGCTCGGCGAGGCGTGCCCAGATCGGGTCGCCGTCGAGCGTGCGGTAGATGCGGCCCTCGTCGTAGTGACTGCCAAAGACGTCGTGATGTTCGGTACGGACGGCCGGCTCGTCGGGGCCAATCAGCGCGACGCCGCCAGTCTGTCGTGAGAGGTGGCGCGCGGCGGCCGACCCGATCATCCCCTTGCCGACCACCGCGACGCGGAACCGTGTCGTTGGATCCGTGCTGACCATGCCCACGCCTCCTCCGATTAACGTGCACCGGCCGGTGCCGTCCGACCAGCGTATACCGACTGCGCCGCCGGCGGCCGGGTCGTGCGCAGCATCGAGCGGTCGAGGCCGAGCAGGCCCGCGGCACAGGCGAGCCCGACGGCGGCCATCAGCGCCCACGGCAGGCCCGGGCTGCCGGCCGCGCGCGCCAGGTCGAACGCCGCGCCGCCGGCGAAGTTGCCGAGCGCCGCCCCGACCCCCTGGACCACCGCGTAGATGCCGAAGTAGGTGCCGACCAGGCGGCCGTTACTCAGCGACATGATCGTGGAGGCGACGAACGGCGCCGCCAGCATCTGGCCGCCGATCAGGAGGGAGCAGGTGAGGGCCAGCGGCGCCAGGTTCACGGCCAGGGCCAGCGGTACCGCGAACACCGAGGATGGCCCGGTCAGGCCGAGCGACCCGAGCCAGCCCTCCGCGACGACGGCGTCGATCGGCAGCACGGCCGCCGTCAACAGGAGCGGGACGAATGCGATGCCCATCAGCGCCAGCCCGAAGACGATCGCGGTCGACGGGCGGAGCCGCGCCTCGGCCCAGGCGGTGACCGGGACCTGGCCCAGGATACCGACGACGGCCAGCATCGTGAAGAGCGGTCCGATGCTGGCGTCCGAGCCGGTCAGCCGCCGGATCTCCAGCGGCAGCCCCAGATACACCTGGTTGTAGAGGAAGAAGTAGCCCAGGATGCTGGCACAGAACAGCACGAACGGCCGGTTCGCCAGCGGGACGCCCCAGGACCGGAAGATGGATTGCCCGATGGTCTCGACCGGTATGGGAGCCTCGGGCAGGAACCGCCACTGGAGCAGCGCCACCAGCGCGAACATCGCGGCGGCTCCGAAGCAGACCAGACTGAAGTCCACCCCGAGCAGCAGCACCCCGATCAGCGGGCCGAGCAGCGACCCGCCGTGGATCGTGACGTCCAGCAAGGCGAACGCCTCGATGCGTCGCGGACCGGCGGCGTGCGCGAGGTACGCCTTGACGGCCGGATTCAACAAGGCCCCGCCAAGCCCGGTCAGGATCGCACCGACCGCCATCCCGACCGGCCCGTCCACGAATCCGAAGGTTGTGAACGCCACGACCCTGATGATGCAACCCGCGACGATCGCCGACCTATAGCCCAATCGATCGCCGATCGAGCCGCCGATCAGGGACATGCCCTCCTGGGTCAGCACGCGGATGCCCAGCACCAGGCCGACGATCCAGAGGGCCAGGCCGAGCCCGTTCGCCATGTAGCCGGCCAGGAACGGGACCAGCATGTAGAAGCCGACGTTGTTGGCCAACATGTTGAGGATCGCGACCTGGACCGGCCGGTCGAACGAGCGGAACGAGGTGAGCGTCTGCATCGGGCCTCCAACGTGCCCGCCAGGACGCGATACGAGCCAGGAAGCGCGGGCACTTAATGATACAGTGTATCATTTTGAGCAGCCTACTGCAATAGATTGCAGGTGCCAATATTGCTGCACACGGCAGATCCGTCGCCAGCGAACAACTGGATTCAGAGGTCCAGAGCTGCCAGCTCCTCCTGCCGCGGGTAACGGATGCAGACGAGGGAGCAGGCGAGGTGGAGCAGGCCGAGGACGGTGGCGGCCTGGCTCGATACGTGCCGACAGCGCGAGCGTGCGCTGAGGGTGAGCTCCACCCCTACCATCCACCTTTGGGTGACGGCACCCCGGTCGGTGGCGCGGCATCGTGAAGAGAGGCCCGGGCTGTCCGCACTGTTCCCCATCGCGACGCCGTGTCGTGGAGCATCGCTGGAGGCGAATCGATGACCCACCGAGTACCGAAGGAGTGCTAGCCATGTCACTCGTCCGCGTCCACAACTTCTCCATCTCGCTCGACGGCTTCGGCACTGGCGAAGGTCAGAGCCACGATGCACCTTTCGGTCACGCCGGCGAACGGCTGCACGAGTGGATGTTCGCCACGCGGTTCTGGGGCGGGATGGTCGGCCAGCCCGGCGGGAGCAGCGGCATCGACGACGCCTTCGCCCAGCAGCACGGTCCGGGGATCGGCGTCGAGATCATGGGGGCAGGAAAATTCGGCTACCCCCGATGGCACGAGGACCCGGAGTGGAACGGCTGGTGGGGTCCCAACCCGCCGTTCCACACACCGGTCTTCGTCCTCACCCATCACCCGCGCCCGTCGATTGAGATGGAGGGCGGCACGACGTTCCACTTCATCGACGCGTCGCCTGCCGAGGCGCTCAAGACGGCCCGCGAGGCTGCGGGCGGCCAGGACGTACGCATCGGCGGCGGTCCCACCGTGATCCGCGACTTCCTTGCTGCCGGGCTCATCGACCACATGCACATCGTGGTGGTCCCGATCCTGCTCGGCCGAGGCGTACGCCTCTGGGACGGACTGGAGGGCCGCGAGAAGGACTACCAGATCGAGGCCGCCTCCTCGCCAAGCGGAGTCACGCATGTGACGTTCACCCGTGCGGGTGTCTGAACCGACTCGGTCGAGAGCTCGGGGTGCGGGCGGGGCTCGAGGCCGTGCTTCATAGGGTTGCCCGATCGCCAGCCGTCACGTCTCGACTCAGCCGCGTCCGCATGGCGTCACGCCGTGCCGTACGGATGCGGCACCCGAGGCGTTGAGCCCGGCCCAGGCCGATGTCTCCGGCCCTGCATCAACCCTCAGAGGAGGGCCGCGAGGCCGTCAACAGCAAGGAGCAGCAGATGGGTCTCACGATGGCAGCTGCCCAACGTCTGGACGCGCACACCGGTGATTGGAGCCTGGCGACCCGGGCGACGCAGTTCGCCGCCGTGTTTCTGCAGGTACTGGTGGTGGGGGCGTTCTGGGGGAGCTGGATCGGCCTGAGCCGGTTCATGGACACCCTGACGCCCGCAACCTTCGTGGAGGTCGGGCACGTGATGACGGCGGGATACGGCCCGATCCATGTCGGTGCTGATGCCGGTCACCCTCCTGGCGACGCTGGTGGCGGGAGCCCTCACCTACAAGCGCAACCGGCTGGCCGGCCTCCTGGTACTGATGGGCTTCGTGTGCGTCGCGGTCGCCACGGCCATCACACTGATCGTCAACGTCCCAATCGACGAGATGATGGCCGGCTGGACGGCCTCGACCCTGCCGGTCGACTGGATGCAGATCCGCGACCGCTGGGAGGCTTACCACACCGCTCGCACCTTCGTGACCCTGGGCGGCCTCGCCGCCACGCTCGCCGGGAGCCTGCTCCCGGCCGGGCGCATCGAGGCGGAGCGACGAGGAACGACGAGCCGAGTGGTGCCCGGCCGTGGCGATTGAGGCCACAGTCGCGCAAGAGTGTCCTGGTCGTGCACATCGCGTCGGCCGGCGCGTGGATCGGGATCGACGTCGTCATGGGGGTCGTGATCTTCACCGCGCTTCGCGGCGACGATGCCACCAGGGCACTCTGCTACCAGGCGCTCGAGCTGTTCGCGGGCTGGCCGCTGGTCGTAGTCGGCCTGGTCTGCCTCGCCAGCGGCCCTTGCGGTGGGCAACTTGATCTACCCGCCGATCGTCTCGCCGAGCGGCCTGCTCATCGCGACGATCCTGGCGGTATTCAAGCCGTGGGGACTGATCCGCAAGAGCCGGGTGCCGACGCGCGCCGCACGGTGAATGACGCCACCGCGCGATGAGCCTGCGGAGCCCAATGGTAGGCAATGGCGGGTGTCCCTGCCGAGCCACTGCGCATCCATGCGGTTCAAGTCGGCGAGACATGGACTCCGGTTAAGCAGGTACTCGAGCGTGCAGTCGGCGTCGACCGCAGCGACTTCATCAGCACGGCCGCCCGCCGTCAACTGAAGAAGCTCGGCTTCCCGGTCCGCCACGATGAGTCGCGTCCGAAGCTCCAGTGTCGGCCTAAGCGTGCGTGAGGGTCCGGCGTCGCGGCGGTTGCGGATGTGGTGGCTGCGCTTCCGCCCGTCCTGAACTAGCAGGCACGGAGAGCATCTGGGAGGAGGACGGTCGTCCGGGCCGTGGCGATGCCAGCGATGAGCTCCGGACCTGGCGAACGTCTGAGCCGAGACAACCTCAGCTCAATATGCCGGCCGCGGCGCTCGACGGTCCCTTCGCTGGGCCAGCTCCTCGTCGTCCACCAGGCTGATCATTGGCGTGCCCGGCGCGCACAGCATCGTGACGATAAATCGGCTCCAGGAGTCCATGCGATTGTTGGCGTCCTGGTAGTGGATCACATCACCGCCCGGCTCCCAGAAAGTCTCCCCGGCCCGGATGATCCGCTCGGGCTCACCTTCCAGCTCGAAGCGCATCTCGCCCTCCAGCATGTAGCCGAAGGCCGGGCCGGAATGCCGGTGGGGAGGAGTACCCGTATCCCCGGGCGGAAACTGGACGAGGAGCGTCATCACGTGGGCGCCTGCCGGGATGGACGGCGGGTGCGCCTCCTGGAGCACGGTGACCGCCGTCTTCCATGCATCGGAGCGCGGCACTGTCTGATTCGCCACTGACTTGTTGTTCGACATGATCCTGCTACCTCCACCTTCGGTCCGCGGTGTTGAAGATGCCCAGGTTGCGGACGGCATGGGACCGTCCGACCCCACCGTGCTCCTCGAACATCCGGCGCGGCCGTGGGACACGGCGGTCTGACGCGTCGTGTGAACCGCGATGCCTCAGTCACCGCTGCCCTCTGCTATCTCTGACCAGATACCGTCGCTATTTGTGACAACAAACCGAGCGCCGATGACAGCTTGACGGCGTTCGAGACCATGCAGGCGAGAGAGCGTGCCGTCACGCCGCGGTGGCGCGTAGCCGCAAGGCCCGGTTCACTGCCGAGATCAAGTCGTCGAGGTCGAATGGCTTACTGACCCAGCCGGCCGCGCCAAGGCGAGCAGTGTGCTCCTCGACGTGAGGGAGTGCGCTGAAGACGACGATCGGAACGGTGGCGTTCGGCATCGCCCGAAATGCTCGGATGAAGGACTTGCCATCCATGGCCGGCATGCGTAAGTCGAGCAGGATGAGTCCTGGCCGTCGTTCCGCGACGAGCCTGAGCGCGTCAGCCGGGTTGGTGCAACCGGCGACCTCGTAGCCCTCATCGCCGAGGGCGAGCTCAATGAGGGCACAGAGGGCCTCGTCGTCGACGACCAGGACATAGTCGGACTTCGACACGCTCAAGTCCGCACCACCGCTGCGACGTCCGACCGGCCACGCTGCCAGGTATCGTCGGTGGACTCCATCGCGGGTCCGCCGGGCGCCAGCGCCGAGGCGGTCGAGCCGCCACGCCCCGTCGAGACCGAGAAGCGGGCGCTCACGCCGGAGCAGATCAAGGCCCTGCTAGCCGCTGCCGCCGGCGATCGGCTCAAGGCACTGTACTGGCTGGCGATCGGCACCGGTCTGCGCCAGGGAGAGCTGTTCGCACTGCGCCGGACAGACATTGACCTCGAAGCGGGGACCCTGCAGGTGCAGCGCAAGGTGCGCCGCGTCGGAAAGCTTGGTCTGCAAGAAGGTCAGCCGAAGAGCCGCAAAGGCCGTCGTGGCATGACGCTCCCCAGCATCGTCGCCGCGGCGCTCCGACGGCACCTCGATCGCCAGCAGGCCGAGGCGGCCACGCATGACGCATCGTGGAATCCGTTCAAGCTGGTCTTCTGCACAGAAGATGGCCGCCAGATCGACGCCAGCGTGTATCGGAAGTGGTCCTGGTATCCGCTGCGCAAGTGGGCCGATCTGCCGACCGACCCACCGGTGGACTTCCACGAGCTGCGCCACACCAACGGCTCGTTGCTCATCGCGCTCGGCATCGACGTCAAGACGGTGCAACAGCGCCTGGGCCATGCGCATGCACAGGTGACCCTCGACGTCTACGCCCACGTCATGCCGGGCGTCGCGGATGACGCGGCCGCGCAGCTCGACCGGTTCCTCCGGAACGTCACTTCTGACGAAACTGTTGTCAATCAGCCCGGTGACAGCAGTGAGGCCGCCCCTGTGGGGCGGCCTCCGTATCTGGTGAAGGGTGGTGCCCCCAAGGGGATTCGAACCCCTGATCTCCGCCTTGAAAGGGCGCTCCCGCCTCGATAGGATGTCGCCGTCACTCGAAGAGAAATCGTCCGCGGGCGCCCGCCGGTGTACGCTCCGTGTCGTGCTAACTGTTGTCAAAACTGTTGTCAGACGGGTACCTGCCAATGGGCGCTCTGCGGCCAAGCTATCGTCGACTGACGGCGAATCGGCCCCTTGCTCGCGTGTAGCCACGGCGCGACTCCACGAAGAGGCCATGTCACAAGCGACGCCGCGCCTTCGCCGGATTGACCCCGACAGTTCTCAGGACAAGTCGTCAACTGGCCGCCCCTGGGGCTCGTCGCCCAAGCCGGCCTTCGTTCGCCATCCGAAGATGCTGGTCATCCTCGTAGTCCTGACCGGTCGGACCAGATTGCCTGCCATGCCACGATCGCGAAGTGAATGCCGACCGGTTCCGACAGACACTTTGGAGTTACTTCTGGGCTACATCAGCGGTCTCCGTTGCGGTGTCGGGATGACGAGACCGTGTGACCAAGCGCTTAGTAACTATCTCGGACCGGCATGAGGCGTGCGTCGTCCTGCGCGGGAGGACGTACGATGGGCAGGCCGAAGAAAGTGCGGGCGCCACTGCCGCCGATCTGGCGGACGCCGGATGAGCTGTGGGCGGAAGTCGAGGCCATCCTGGCGGAGTTGGACCCGCCGAAGCAGGGGCCGAAGCGGATCGACCAGCGGGCGGCGCTCGACGCGATCATCTTCCGGGTGCGGAGCGGGTGCCAGTGGAATCGGCTGCCGCAGGAGTATCCGGACGACAGCTCGGTCCATCGGACGCTGCAGCGCTGGATCGGGCTGGGCGTCTTCGAGCGGATCTGGGCCGTGGTACAGGCGGCGTGCGAGGATCTCGGCGGGTGCGACTGGGGATGGCAGGCGGCCGACGGCGCCATGCGGAAGGCCCGCTTGGGGGGGACCTCGTGGGCCCCAACCCCACTGATCGCGCCAAGCCCGGCGTGAAGCAGAGCCTCCTGGTCGAGGCCGACGGCGGCCCGCTGGCGATCACCATCGCCGGCGCGAACGTGCCGGACGCGCAGCTCCTGGAGGCGACCCTCGACGCCATCATCCTGGAGCGACCCGAGCCAGAGCCGGACTTCCCCCAGCACCTCTGCCTCGACAAGGGCTACGACAACCCGACCGGCTGGGGCACCTGCATCGACCGCGACTACGTCCCGCACATCACCCCGATCCGCGATGAGCGCCCGCCACGACCGAACCGGTACAAGGCTCGCCGGTGGGTCGTCGAGCGGACGCTCGCCTGGCTCTCCAAGTGCCGCGGCCTGCTCGTCCGCTACGAGAAGAAGGCCGCGAACTACCTCGGCCTCCTCAAACTCGCCTGCTGCCTCATCTGGTTCCGACGCTACCTCAGACTCACCAGTCCGAGATAGTTACTTGGCCCTTGTGCTAGTTCGAAGTTGACGAAAAGTCCTCCGGCCGGCTACTGGTGGGGTGTTCGGACACCACTGGTCGCTGGAGGAGGACGTGGGGATAATAGCGCGGTTCGAGGACTACTGCCTGTGGATGTACGTGGTGGTGGACGAGCTGTGGCCGGGGGTAGCGGCGCAGTATCGTCGACCGGGGCCACAGCCGTCGTGCAGCGACAGCGAGCTGGTGACGATGGTGCTGGTGGGCGAGAGCCGGGGCTGGGATGTGGAGACCGACCTGGTCGGGCACGGGCAGGCGTATCGGCACCTGTTCCCCGTGATCCCCGAGCGGAGCCGGTTCAACCGCCGACGACGCGCCCTGGCCCCAGCAATCAATGACCTGCGGCGGGTGGCGCTCCGGCTGCTCGATCTGGCCGAGGATCGCCAGTGCGCGATCGACAGCCTGCCGGTCCCGGCCCTGAAGTTCCACCTGGTACCCGGCTCGTCGGCGGTCGGGCACTGGAAGGAGCATGGGGCGGCGTTCGGCAAGGTCACGACCAAGAAGCAGACGATCTTCGGCTACAAGCTGCAACTCCTGGTCACCCTCAACGGGGTGATCCTCGACTTCCTGTTGGCCCCGGCCAACGTCAACGACCTGGAGGCCGGGGCCGAGCTGTTGGCCAAGCACCACGACCTGCTGGTCCTCGGCGACAAGGGCTATCTCAGCGCCCCGGTCGCCGCCGACCTGCTGGCCGAGAACGCCATCACGCTGCTGACGGTGCCCCGCACGAACCAACGCGTCCAGCTCCCACCGGCGCTCGCCGCTCTCCAGACTCGCTGGCGCCAGATCGTTGAGACCGTCAACGGCCAACTCGCCCAGCTCTTCGGCATCGAGGACAACAAGGCCCACTCCTTCGACGGTCTCCGCGCTCGCCTCTACAGCAAGCTCACCGCTCATACCTTCGCCATCTTCCTCAATCGTCGCCTCGGCAACCCCGACCTGCTCCACATCAAGGCGCTCGCCTTCCCGATCTAGCACAAGGGCCTACTTATGAGTGACTTGGTCGTGTGAGCAAGGGATTGCGGGGTTTTTGCCAATCCCCTTGGTGAAACTCGCCGGGTCTACCCCGAAGTCCCCTCCTCTCAAGCCCCTGGTCACGTGTCCAGTTCAGAATATCGTGTCACACTGTGGACGATCGCTGACCCAGACCAGGGCACTGTCCCTCCGTGCGTTTCACATGCCCGCTCCTCCCCTGGGTCTGGTCGGAGATGTCGGGCAAACCGACGTGTGCTACGGCGCGGATGATCATTGGCGCTAGCATGTCTCTCATTGGTGACCATTGACACGGCCCATCCATCCTCGTACTCCTGCATGGACGGCAGCAACCTCGGGTACCGCGGCTGGGCCGGATTGCGCGTGCCTCATGTCCCCAGCGTAGCCATGCCCGGTTACTTCTCAGCTACACCGGAGCTACCTGACGGTTGCCGGCGCTGCTGGCCTGACCGGGACGCCAAGCTCGACATTCTGGTGCTTCAAGTGCCGGGCGTATGTTCCGAGCCAGAATCCTGATTTGGATCCCGCGGGCGGAACGCATCAAGAACACGCACCAAGAGGTCATCTTCAAGTGCCGGGGACGTTTCGGCGGCGTGAGTGCGCCTGAATTCGCGCGCCTGGATCAGTGACACCACCAGCCACGCCAGCGCGTCGGCCGACGTGTCGCTACGGATCGTGCCCGCGGCCTGTCCGCGCCGTAGTGTGCCGGCGATAGACTCGGCGACGCGTGTGACGCAGCGCTGCATCGCCCCGCCGATACTGGCGTCGAGCTGGTGCCGGTGGGCGTCGGCGAAGAACACCCCGAACATCGGTGCCGTGTGCAGGCGATCGAGGTGCTCCGGCGCGAGGAGGCAGGATAGCCAGTCGTCCACCGCGGCGCTCTCGATGGCCAGGTCGGTCAGGTGGCTCACCGCGTGCTCGGTAGCTCGCTCCAGGGCAGCGGCGAACAGCTCGACCTTGGTACCGAAGTTCTGGAAGATCACGGGCTCGGTCACGCCGACTCTCGCTGCGATGTCCGACATCCGTGTCTGCTCGTAGCCGGCGGACGCGAACAGCGGGATTACTGGGCGCGGCTGCTCGGCCGGGCGGTCGGTCCGGATGGCCAGGTCGTCGGGATCGATCCATCGCGCGAGATGATCGCGTACGCCTCTCGCAAGGCCGGCCCCGGTGGCAACTGCCACTTCCAGGTCGGCACCGCCGAGGCATTGGACTTCCCGCCCGACCACTTCGACGTTGTCGTCAACAGCTTGATGATGCACCACCTGCCGGCGGACCTGCGGGTGCCCGCGCTGCGGGAGATGCGGCGCGTCCTGCGGCCCGGCGGCACGCTGCTGGTCGTGGAAGCCCAGGTGCCTCGACACGGCCGAATCTGGCGGCTGCTCGCGCACGTTCACAGCTTCGACCGCATGGCGCGGATGATTCCGCACCTGGAACCGCTGGTGGCTGAGTCCGATCTCGCTGAGATTACCACCGGCGAGGCGCCGCCGTGGCTCCGTTACGTGCGCGCAGAGAAGCAGGTCGCCGCCGGGTAACTCCCCGGCGGCGACCGGTCAGACGGTCTTGAGCGCTCCCCCTATCGTGGGCCGTGTGCGCCGGGCGGCGGGCCGTGTAGGCTCTGCAGCGCCTGCACGATGCTCGGCCACCAGAGCAGAGAGGCGACGACGATCAGTGCGACTACGGCGATGCCGACGACGAGGGTGACTCTCCCGGCCACGGTCGTTCTTCCTCCTTGTGTCAGGTCAGATGGTTGGTCAGGCGTAGGCGAGCGTCTCGCGGATCGTGAGTCGCGACGCGCTCCGGGCCGGGAGGGCGCTGGCCCCGGCGCTCCCGAGTAGCACGACTACCAGCCAGGCCGCGAGCGCGACCGGCGACAGCACGAGCGGCAGCGGCCCGCCGAAGAGTGCGCTGCCGATCCCTGCGCCGATCGCCGACGACAGCAGCAGTGCCAGCACGACCGCCGCCAGCCAGCTCAGGCCGCCGACGAACAGCGCCTCGGACACGACCACCCAGATCACCCGGGCCGGTGTCGCGCCGAGCGTCTGCATCACGCCAAACTCGCGGGTCCGCTCGACGACACTCAGGCTCATCGTGGAGGCCAGCGTGAGCGCCCCGACGATCCCCAGCACCGGGCCGAGAAACCCGAGCGCGCCCTGCACGATCGCGACGTGCGCGCGTACCGCCGTGTTCCGCCAGTCGGCGTCAATCACGCTGGCGACCCCGATGCCCTCGACCGTGAGAGCCTGCTCCAGCCCACGCAAGACGGCCTTCCTTGCAGCCGAGTCGTGCGCGGTGGTGATGATCCGCACCGCCCGGGCTGAGCCAATCTGCCCCGTCACCTTCGCGAAGCCGGCGTCGCTGACGTACTGGCCGCCTGGACCGGCACCCGGCCCGCGCAGGTTGGGCAACAGGCCGACGACGCGCCACTCAGTGTCGCGGCCGGCGATTGAGAGTGGGACCGTGTCGCCCAGCGCCGTCGCGACGCCGTTGTGCTGCCCCGGCACGACCACGATCGCGTCGAGGTCGCCGGGCTCCAGCCAGCGACCCTCGGCCACCGCCGGGCGGAAGCGCGAGTCGGGTGCCAGCGCGTAGAGCCGCTGTGTGCCGTGGCCGCCGTCCTTCTGCGTGCCCGTCACCGCCGTCTCGCCCGGCCGGGCCGTCGCCACCGTAGCGAACCCGACCGGCTCGACGTACGCCACGCCGGGCAGGCCGCGCACCAGCCGGAGCAACGATTCGGTCGGCTGGGGTCGGCTGATGCTGACTTCGAGATCGAAGCCGAGCGTCGCTTCACCACGTGCAAGCTGGCGGTCGGACGCCGCCGCGACGTTGAGGCCGCTCATGAACGTGCCGCCGCCCAGCGCCAGCAGGGCCAGGCTGATGGCCAGCCGGCCACGGCGTCGGAAGGCGTGGCGGAGCGCCAGGACCAGGCTTGGCCCCAGTGCGGCCCCGATCCGCGCAGCGAGAGCACCGACCGACCCGGTCTTCCCGCCGCCAGGTCCCTGGTACAGCCCGACCTCGCTGATCGCCTCGCGCACGGTCATCTGGCTCGCGCTGACGACCGGCCCCGCGGCGGCGACGAGCGGCGTCAGCAGACCGGCCAGGACGACGACCGCCAGCACCCACCACGGCACGGCTCGGCTGGCCAGGTCGACGTTCGAGAGGTCGGCGTAGGCGGCGGCGAGCGCCTGGCCGGCCAGCACGCCCGGGCCGAGCGCCAGCACGACGGCGGCGGCGCCCATCGCCAGGACCATCGCCCCGTACATCAGTCCGACGTGGCTCGGCTGCGCCCCGATCGCCTTCATCGCCCCGATCTGGCGGACGTGCCGCGCGAGCATCGCCGAGATCATGGTGGCGACCAGCAGGCCGCTCAGCGCCAGTGCCAGCAGGCTGAACAGCAGCAGCACCAGTGCCAGCAGGTTCATCAGGGCCTGGTGGGGATGCTGGCCGGGCGGCGGGATCTGGATCTCCTCGACGACGACGCCTTGCTGGGCCAGCCAGGCGCTGACGCTCTGGGCGGTCCGCTCGATGGCGGCCGCGTCGAACGGGTCGTCTTTGACGGCGATCTTCAGGAGGTCGAGGTCGGCCGGCTCGCCGAGCATGGCCAGCGTAGCTGGAGTTATGTAGACGCTGCCGGTCTGCTCCTGCCAGGCCGGCGCGACCCCGCCGTCGAAGACGACCCCGGTGACCTGCACCGGCCGGGGCCGGCCGTTCGCCGTGGAGACCGTCAGCGTTGCGCCGACCGCCGTCTTGAGCAGCGGCATCGAGGTGCGATCGAGCAGCATCGTGCCGGCCGGCGGCGGCCACGCCCCTTCGAGGGGGGTGACGGTCTCGACGCGCGCGGCCTCGAAGTCGTCCACCACGAACACCCTGAGCGGGATCCAGGTGTCCGGCGCGATTTCGATCCGCGCGTTCACCAGCGCGCGCCGGTCCGCCTCGGCGATGTCCGGACGCCGCCGGACGGCGTCCAGGACGTCAGGCGTGATCTCGCCATGCACCACCAGCGTGGCCGAGGCCGGCCGCGCGCTCAGGAAGCTGCAGGGCATCTCCCGCGTCAGGATGGCGTACGCTCCCAGCACCGCGCCGACGGCGACCAGGCTGAACGCGACCGCGATGACAAGCACGGTGGCGCGACCTCGGGCGAGCCAGAGATCGCGCAGGACTTTACGCCGAGCGACCTTACCCACGGCTCCCTCCCAGCGCAGACTGCCCGGCGGTCAGTGGCTCGGTCGGGGCCGCGTGAGTCCGACCGTTGACGCGCTCGCTGATCCGTCCGTCCACCAGCGTCACCACCTGGTCGGCGTAGCGGCTGACGTCGCGCTCGTGGGTGACCATCAGCACGGTCTTGCCGTCCGCGGAAAGCTGCCCGAACAGGTCGAGGATGGCGTCGGCGTTGTACGAGTCGAGGTTACCGGTCGGCTCGTCGGCCACGACGAGCGGCGGATCGTTTGCGAGCGCCCGAGCGATCGCCGCCCGCTGCTGTTCGCCGCCCGAGAGCGCCGAGGGCAGCTTGTCGGCCTGGGCTCGGATGCCCACCCCATCGAGCAGCGCGAGCGCCCGGGGCAGCCGCTCGGCGACCGGGTAGGTACCGCAAAACTCCATCGGCAGCATCACGTTCTCGGCGATGGTCAGGCCGGGTAGGAGCTGGAAGAACTGGAACACGACGCCGACGTTCCGCCCACGCCACAGGGCGAGCCGACGCTGGCTCAGTGTGTCGACGCGCGCCCCGGCCACCCGGACCTCGCCGGATGAGGGGCGGTCGATGCCGGTGATGACGTTGGCGAGCGTCGACTTGCCGCTGCCCGAGCGGCCGACGATCGCTACGAACTCACCGGGGCCCACCTCCAGGCTCACGTCGCAGAGCGCGGTGAATGGTCCGCGTCCGGTGTCGTAGCGCTTGGTGACCTCGTGGAGTCTGATCAGGAGCGGATCCGGCGCGTCGTCGGTCGGCGATCTGTCACTGGGAACGGGTGACGCTAGGTGGTCGGCCATCTACCAGTACTCCGTCGAATCTAGTCGGCACGGTGAGCGTGTGTGACCGTGAGCGAGGGGGGCCGCCGTTCCGGCCTCACCCCCAGCGTACGGAGACTCACCTGCCCCGGGGCAGCAGGCGCCGTCACGGCGTGGCGTGACAAATGTCACCACGTTGCGCGGAAGCGCGTGAATCCCACATTTATCGCCCTATACTGGATCGCAAACACGTGCGCTGGAATCCGACATGCCGCCGACGATGGCCTGGCTCACCCTGGTCGTCCAACTGACGATCGTCCCGGTCTTCCTCGGCGCGCTGACCGTGCTGCTCTCGCCGCAGGGATCCGGCCGCGACCCGCCGGTCAGTGCCGGCATCGGCGCCGGCCTCGTCACCTTGGGGTTGGCCCACGTCTGGTACTGGTCGCGACCATGGCCCACACGGCCGCGCCGGGTCGTCATCGCCGGGGCGCTGATGGTGCTGGCGAACGTCATCTTGCTCTACGTGCTGGACTTTCCCCAGCCGCTGGTGTGGCTGTATCCCGCCCTGGTCGTCGGGGCCGGCTTGCCGCCCCGCCTGGCCATCGTCGGAGTCGGGCTGATGGCGCTCGTCTCGGGGACGCCTGCCGTCTTTCACGGGCACATCGAAGGCGTCGACCTGGTCCGGATGCTCGGAACCGGGCACGCCATCGTCCTGGCGGTGGTGCTGGCCGGGCTCGGGATGACGGCCGTTCGCCAGCTTAACGTCGTCAACGTCGATCTGCACGCGACCCGCGCCGAGCTCGCGGACCTCGCGGTGGCCGCCGACCGCGAGCGTCTGGCACGGGAGCTCCACGATCTGCTGGGCCAGACCTTGTCGCTCATCGCCGTGAAGGCCGAGCTTGCGAGCCGCCTGAGCGCGCGCGGCGACCCGTCCGCCGAGACCGAGCTCGGCGACGTGCAGCGCCTTGCGCGTCAGGCCGTGCGCGACGTTCGTGAGGCGATCGCCGGCGAGCACGCACCGAGCATCGACGCCGAGCTCGCGGCGGCCGAGGCGGCGTTTCGGACGGCTGGGATCGAGCTCCAGGTCGACCGGCACGTCGCGGCCATCGATCCGGGCCACGAGACTACCATTGCCTGGGCGCTCCGGGAGGCGGTGACGAACGTCCTCAGGCACAGCGGCGCACGCGCCTGCCGCATCGCACTCCAAACCGCTGACGGCGTCACCGAGCTCGAGGTCGTCGACGACGGTCGCGGTACGGTCCAGAGCGACGCCGGGACGGGCCTGTCCGGGCTCGCCGGACGGGTGCAGGCACTCGGTGGTATATTCAGCGCCGGGCCGGATCAGGACGGCGGATTCCGCCTCTGCGTGCGTCTCGGGACCGTGGTCGCGAAGCGTCCTGAAGTCGGAGCGGCCCGATGATCCGGGTGCTGCTGGCTGAGGACCAGGTCATGTTTCGGACAGCCGTGCGGCGGCTGCTGGAGCTTGAGGGCGACATCGCCGTCGTCGCGGAGGTCGGGCGCGGCGATGAGCTCGTGGCCGCCGCCCTCGCCGCCCGACCCGACGTGGCCGTCGTGGACATCGAGATGCCGGAGCAGGACGGCATCAGCGCCGCCTCGGAGCTCCGACGGCGATTGCCCACCTGTCGGACGCTGATCCTGACGATGCACGGTCGGCCGGGCTTCGTCCGACGCGCGATCGAGGGGGGCGTCGATGGCTTCGTGCTGAAGGATGCGCCGGTCGAAACACTGGCGGCGGCGATTCGCCGCTGCGTGGCCGGCGAGGACGTTGTCGATGCCGGCCTTGCGGCGCAGGCGCTGCGGTCCGGCCGCTCCCCACTCTCGTCCAGGGAGCGCGAGATCCTGAGTGCAAGCGCCGAGGGGCTATCGACGGCAGAGATCGCCCGCCGCCTCTGGCTCTCTGAGGGCACGGTGCGCAACCGGGTCTCCGAGGTTCTTGGCAAGCTCGGCGCGCGCAACCGAAGCGACGCGGTCCAGATCGCCAGGGAGAATGGCTGGCTCTAACTCGTACGCCGTGGGGCCATTCGGCACATGGCGATCCGGCCTTGGCATGTGCGCCTCGACGTCGCTGACCCGATATGCAGATCGTCCTTGCTCGCTCTCGCTGACGCGTCCGCTCCATGGGCCTGACTGACGCGGTGCTCATCGGACCCATAGCGCAACACGGGCCTCTCAGAGGGTTCCACGCTGGCCCGGGGCGTTGTCGGTGATCGCGGGGCGCAGCTCATCCGCGCTCATCTGCGTTGCTCGTCTCGGTCGCGGGCGTGGCCTGCTGATGCGGCGGCGGCTTCAGGCCTGGGTTCGGTAGGCTACGTACAGGACACCGTTCTCGTACGACTCACAGGCCGCCAGCGCCAGCTTGCCGGGCGCGGCTCCCTCGGGGAAGAGCCGCGGACCGGACCCGAGGGTGAGCGGGTAGACGCAGAGATGCAGCTCGTCGACCAGGCCGTCCGCGAGCATCGCTCGGACCAGGGTGCCGCTGCCGCTGGTGTAGAGGTCGCCGTCGACCTCGTCCTTCAGCCTGCGGATCGCGTCGGGGTCGTACGGCCCGATGAGCTGTGAGTTCCTCCACGTCGCCGTCGTGAGCGTTGCGGAGACGACGTACTTGGGGGTGTCGTTGAAGAACGGCGCCCCTGGATCGTCCTCCTCGGTCCGCGTCGACCACGCCGGCTCGAACATCTCGTAGGTCTTGCGCCCGAGGAGGATGCCTCGGCAGCGGTCCGTGACCGCGCCAAGGGCCTCGCCCATCCGGGGGTCGAAGCCGTAATCGAACGTCCACGTCGGCGCGTCGATCACGCCGTCGAGGCTCATGAACTCGTGCACGTGTAGCGCTCCCATTCCTGACCTCCTTGCCGATTGTGCCGTGTCGACCTGCCTGCCAGCTCGCCCTCGCGAGACGGCCATGTCCGGGCGAAGCCCTCGTTCGTGATTCGCCTGAGCAACAAGGCCTCAGCCGGGACGGTGTCGGCGACGGCCAGGCCGAGCGTCACCTGAAGTGTGCCGGCGCCGGCATCCACGTCGGCTACGCTGATCGCGTTGCCGTTCGCCGTCGAGAAGATCTTCGGGGTGTTGCCCGGGGGTGATCTGCGGGCCGGGCACGGTGTTGACCGGAGCGTCGTCGACGGCAGCGACGGCGACCTGGCTGGTGGCGGGGAAGCTGCCGGTTGGGGCGCTGTCGAGCACGAAGAAGGTGACTGTCCGCGGGGCGGTAGTCGGGTTGTCGCTGCTGTTGGCGTAGGTGATGCTCCGCAGGGCCGCCTGGAACATCGGTCAAGTAGTCACGCCGCCTCCGAGTCCGGGAGGCGGGCGTTGTGCGTGGTCGACGAGGTCGGGGCGCTGGGCTCGAGCGCTCGCCACCTTCGAGGTCTCGGCGACATGCCCATCACAAGTTTGGGGATCAGTAATTGGGTCGCGACGGCGGCACCGCTGGCGGCCCTACCGGACAGGGTCCGTCGGTCGCTGCGGTCGTCCGTCCCCTCGATGAGGTAGCTATTTCACATGCTTCATGTCGGCCGTGGCCTATCCGTACTGCGGGCGCCCGGCGGGCCGGTAGACCTGGACCGTCACACCGCTCGGGGTGGCCCGCGATTCGACCAGTTCGAGTGCCCTGTCCCGGCTAGTGTGAGGGAACAGCCGCGTGCCCTGGCCGACGACCACGGGGCAGATGAACAGGGTCATCTCGTCGACAAGGTCGTTGTCGAGCAGCTACCGGAACAGGGCGCCGCAGCCGTGCACCTGCAGCTCGCGTCCCGGCTTGGCTTTCAGCTCGCCGACGGCGGCCGCGACGTCACCGGAGAGGACGGTCGTGTCCGCCCATTGCGGGTCGCTGAGCGTGGTCGATGCCACGTATTTGGGCCGCGTGTTCAACGCCACTGAGATCGGGTTGTTGCCCTGATTTGCCCCCAGGAGCCGGTTCCCCAGGAGCGGGCAAAGACCTCGTAGGTCCGGCGGCCGAACAAGAACGCGTCGGCGCGCTGGTAGATCTCTTCCATGACCGTCACGGCTTCGTTATCGAAGTGCGGCATGGCCCATCCGCCGCGCTCGAATCTGCCGCGCTCGTCCACTTCCGGCCCGCCGGGCCCCTGCATCACTCCGTCGACGGAGACCTGCGTGGTGGTCGTCAGCTTCGTCGTCGCGGTTCCTTCCTCGTCGGTCTGGTCGGTTTGGTCGTGGTTCGATTGATCTCGAAGCGCGCGGCAGTCTTCGCCGGCCTCGACCCGATCGAGTCGACCTTCGCCAGCGTCAGGCTCCGCACCCGGGTCACCTCGGGACCCGGCTCCCGCGCCGCCGGCGTGGCGATGGCCTTCAAGCTCATCTGATCCGCCCAGGCCCAATGGAGCGCGGTCAATGCACTCCACCGGGTCGCCCTGGTCCGCGCTGGCGCGAAGTTCGAGACCGTCAAACTCGTCGAACGACCCGACGAATCGGGAGGTGATCATCAAGCCGCGTGACCACGGCGGCATGAGACCGGTCGGCATGTCGGGCAGGGGGAGCCTCCGGGTCAGGTTCGGCTGCCTGACGGGGTGGGGATGCATGGACGGACTCAGACGTGCAGGGTGGGCCGGTAGATGAGCTCTTGGACGTTGCCGTCGAGCGTCCGGCTCTCGATCAGCTCGAGGTCGAAGTCGGCCGCACCCTGGAAGATCGGGTCCTCTCCGGACTTCCCGGTGATCACGGGGAAGAGCGTCACCTGGACGCGGTCGACCAGACCGGCGGCCATCAGCGCCCGGTTCATCGACAGGCTGCCGTGCGAGCGCAACGGCACCTCGGACTCCTCCTTGAGCCGGGCGACGACGTCGACGGCGTCACCGCGCACGACGGTCGCGTTCGGCCAGTTGAGGGGTCCTTCCAGTGTGGTCGAAACCACCGTTGCCGGCAGGCTCCTCATCCGGGTGACCCATGGGTCACGCACCTCGGACTCCTCGGTGCTTGAGGCCAGCATCCGCGCGAACGCCCGATAGGTGTTGGCCCCGATGACCATCCGCTGATCCGCCCCGTACAAGGCGAGGCGGTGGTCGAGCAGCTCGGGGCCCTGCTTGCCCCAGTAGCCGCCCCAGCTGCCGCTGTGGGACCCGTAGCCGTCGAGGCTGGAAAAGACGTCGAAGGTGTAGGTAGCGGTCATGATGCTCTCCTTGAGCAGGTTGATCGCGTGTGTGGGTACAGACTGGAGACCACGGCGAAACTCATGGTTGTTGGACTCCTGGCTCGGTCGTCGTTCGGTTGATGTCGAAGCTCGCGGCCTTCATCGCCCGCCTCCACCGGCCTCGGGCGGATCCTCGGCCAGGATCGCGTCGATCTGCCCGACGGTCTGAGGCAGGCCCCACATGCCCATGGCGGCGAGCTGCTCCATCGCCTCGACGGTGGGAAACTCGCTCACGATCGACATCCGGGTCTTCCCGCCGCCGATCTCCTCGATGGTCACCCGCAGGGTGGTCATCGGGAGCTCGCCGTTCGGCGTGCCGTCCTCGTTGGCGAAGCCGTCGCGGAAGACGAGCCGGTGCGGCGGCCGGACCTCGTCCACCTCCCAGAACCCGCGGTGCAGATCGCCCTCCGGCCCGCGCATGTGGTACTCGACTCGGCCGCCGGGGCGCAGGTCGTGCGCATCCACCGTCGCCGGGTACGTCGGCGGACCCCACCAGCGCTCGAGCTGGCGCGGATCGGCCCAGAGCTGCCAGACCCGCTCCGGCGCGGCGTCGAACTCGGCCTCCAGCGTCATCGTGCGCGACCGAGCGTCCTTGCCGACGGCGACGACGGTCATCGGTCGGCCTCCTAGGGATCTTCGGCCACGATCGCGGTCATGCGATCGATCCGCGCGCGCCAGAGCTCCTCGTAGCGGTCGAGCAGGCGCCGCGCCGCGCGCAGCACCTCGACGTTCGCCCGGACGACCTTCCGGCGCCCGATCCGCCGCTTCGTGACCAGCCCGGCCCGCTCGAGGATCGCGATGTGCTTCTGGACCGCCGAGAAACTCATCGGGTAGTGGCTGGCCAGCTCGGCGACGCCTTCCCGGGCATCGATGGCCCGGCGGACGATGTCCCGCCGGGTGGAGTCGGCCAGGGCGCCGAACATGCGGTCGAAGTCGGGCGGGGCAATCTTCACAATACAACCATACGGTTGTATCACGGCCCGTGTCAAAGGATCCGCTGCAGGTTTTGTTGCAGCTGAGTGTACCGCCCACTCGACTGCAACAGAACCGCACAGACGTGGTTGCATGAGGATGGAGCCGCGCTCGGCGAGCTCGCGTTCCGCCTCGGCTACCGATCGGAGGCGGCCTTCAGCCGGGCGTTCAAGCGATTCGTCGGCGTGCCGCCGGGCGTGGTCCGGCGGCACGCCGACCCGGCGAACGATCTCGCGCCGGACGGTGTGGCTAGCCACACCACGTACGATCCGGGCTAGCTCGCTTGTCGCGTGGCGGGCATGATGTCAGACTTTCGGCACGATGGTGTGCGTCACACACTGGACGGGACTCGTGGCAGGCCTGGCCGCGTTCGCTCTCGGCGCGGCTCTGAGCGGTGTGATTCTCGCCGACAAGCCTGGCAGTCTCTCGTTGCCCGACCTGCTCCGTCTGCTGGGGGCATGGTCGTTTATCGGGAGCGGACTCGTCGCCTACCGGCGGCGACCGGCCAACAGGACCGGCCCGCTGATGGTGCTCGTCGGGCTGACGTTCCTGCTCACCGGGCTTGCCGGCACCGAGCAGCCGACCGTGAGTACCGTGGTCGCCCTGGTCCAGCCGATCCATCTGGCCGTCTTCACCCACGTGCTCCTCGCCTTCCCGACCGGGCACCTGGACTCTCGCCTCGCCCGCCGGGTCGTCGCCGGGCTCTACCTCATCCTGGGGATCGTGTATCACGCGCCGCTGCTGCTCGGGGACGACGCGATCCCGGCCCCGTTCTCGGATGCGGTCTCGGCCGGCGGCGCGGCCATCCTCTTCCTGGCGGCCGGCGCGCTGCTCGTGGAGCGCTGGCGGGCCGGGAGCCGGGCCTGGCGACGCAGCGTCGCGCTCGTACTCTGGCCTGGTGCGCTGACGCTCGCCGCGCTGGCCGTCTTCAACGCCTCGCAGATCCTTCCATTCTCGGCCGGTCCGGCCCCGATGTGGATCTTCCGGATCGCGTTCGTGGCCATGCCGCTCGCCTTCCTCGCCGCCCTCATGCGCAGCCACCTGGCCCGCGCGTCGGTCGCCGAGCTCGTCGTCGCGCTCGACGAGTCCCGGCCGTCGGGAGCCTTGCGCGACGCCCTGGCGCGGACGCTTGGCGATCCTTCGTTGGCGGTCGCCTACTGGCTGCCCGATGCGGGACGCTACGTCAACATCGACGGACAGCCGGTCGAGCTCCCTGACGCTGACGGGGGCCGCGCGGTGACGATCGTCGAGCGCGAAGGCCGGCGGGTGGCGGCGATCATCCACGACGAGACCCTCAACGATGAGCCCGAGCTCATACGGGCGGCGGGCGCCGCGGCCGCGCTCGCCCTCGACAACGAACGCCTCCAGGCGGAGCTGCGCGCCCGTCTCGACGAGCTGAGCGCCTCGCGGGCGCGGATCGTTCGGGCCACCGACCTCGAGCGGCGGCGCATCGAGCGGAACCTCCACGACGGCACCCAGCAGCGGCTCACTTCGATCGCGATGGTTCTCGGGCTCGCCGAGTCGCAGCTCAGGTCGGATCCCGAAGCCGCCAGCCGGAACCTCCGCCAGGCGAAGACGGCGCTGGCGGCCGCCCTGGCCGAGCTCCGCGAGCTCAGCCAGGGCATCCACCCCGGGATCCTTACCGAGCGCGGCATCGGCCCCGCTCTCGAGGACCTCGCCTACGGCTCGCCGCTGCCCGTGACGGTCTCCTGCAATCTGAATGGACGACCGCCCGAGCCGGTCGAGGCGGCGGCATACTACGTCGTCGCCGAGGCGTTGGCCAACATCGCCAAGCATGCGCACGCCTCGTCGGCGAGCGTCTCCCTCACCGGTGAGAGCGGCCGTCTGGTCGTGGACGTGCGGGACGATGGGATCGGCGGCGCGGACCCCGACCGGGGCACCGGCTTGCGAGGTCTTGCCGACCGGGTCCAGGCGCTCGGCGGATCACTCACGGTCGAGAGCCCTCGAGGCCAGGGAACCGATGTGCAGGTGGTCCTCCCATGCGCGTAGCGCTCGCCGACGACTCTGTCTTGCTGCGCGAGGGCGTGGCGCGGCTGTTAGCCGAGGCTGGATTCGAGGTCGTGAGCCAGACCGGCGATGCTCGGGAGCTCCTGGGGCAGGTAGAGGGCCTGCGGCCGGACGTCGCGATCGTCGACATCCGCATGCCACCCGAACCCGACGGCGGGCTGCGGGCGGCGCGTGAGATCCGAGCCCGCTTCCCGGGCGTCGGCGTCCTGGTCCTTTCTCAGTACGCCCGCCCGAGCTACGCGTTTGAGCTCCTGAGGGACAGCGCAGAGCGGACGGGGTACCTCCTCAAGGACCGAGTGTCCGATCTGCACGAGCTGGTGGACGCCGTCCGCCGCGTCGGCGGAGGTGGGTGCGTGCTCGATCCGGTCATCGTCGCGCAGCTTGTCGGACGGCCCCGGCAGGGTCACGACGCGCTCGACGAGTTGAGCGAGCGTGAGCGGGAGGTCCTCGCGCTGATGGCCGAGGGTCGTTCGAACCACGCGATCGCCGAGCGGCTGGTCATCACCGATCGCACGGTCGAGAAGCACGTCAACGGCATCTTCGAGAAGTTGAATCTCCCGCCGAGCCCCGAGGATCACCGCCGCGTCCTGGCGGTGCTCGCCCACCTGCGCATGTAGCGGGTGGGGCTACCCACACCTCCAAAGGCCGGTGCTGTCCCGCATCGACGTGTGGGGGTCGCACGCTCGTCCCCACTCGCCCCGATCGCTAGGCTGTTCGTAGGGACAGACCGCGAGCCCGCCGGCTGGCCGGGCACGCTGGATCGCGGTGACATAGCGGTCGGCGGCGGCGTGGGTGACCTGGCGATCGCCGACCGATTGCGAGTGGGTACGACGGGATCAAGGAGGCCGACCATGAATCGTGCGCTCTGGTTCGTCCAGGCATTGCTGTCAGTGTTCTTTGTGCTGGCCAGCGGCGCGCCGAAGCTGCTCCTGCCGCCGGAGACGCTGCCGATGCCGATCCCGCTGCCGTACTCGTTCGTGCTGTTCATCGGCGTGGCCGAGGTGTTCGGCGGGCTCGGCCTGATCGTACCCGCGATCGACGGCGTCCGGCCCGGCCTGGTCCCGCTGGCCGCGAGCGGACTGGTGCTGGTCACGCTCGGCGCCACGGCCTACCAGCTCGCGGCCGGGGAGGTCGCCGCTGCGGTGTTCCCGGTGGCGGTGGGGCTGCTCTGCGCGTTCGTTGCCTACGGCCGCTGGCAGCTGGCGCCGCTCCGCGGCTCGCGGCGCACAGTGGAGCGCGAGCCGATCCGCTGAAGGCGTGGCTGGGAGCCACAGCGGGCCGGGTCATGGAGGGCTCCTGGCGATCCCTCGGTCCTCAGTTCCGCTGTGCTGAGGTCCGGACGCGCCGCACACGATCCCACAGAGCTGGGGAGGCAGGGAGGATGCACGTGAGCAACGTGGTCGCAACGAAGGAGGCCCCGGCGAACCGCTTCGGGGCCACGGCCATGGCCAGATGGACGCTGGTCTTGCTGTGCTTTTCGATGGCGGGCGCCATCGGGGGAGGCCTGTTCGAGCACCTCGTGCTCGTGCCGATCTGGAGCGCTTCGCCGCCGGCATCGTTCGCGATCATCCAGCCGGACACGGGCGTGCCGCTGCAGAACTTCTGGATTCCGGTTCATGGCGCGATCACCGTCTTCATCGCGCTGTCGCTCTACCTGACCTGGCGACAGCCCCGGGTGCGGCGCCTGCTCCTGATCGGGTTGTGCGCCTACATCGTGATGCGCGCATGGAGCTTTGCGTTCTTCATCCCCGAGATGCTTGCGTTTCAGCAGATCCCGCCCGGTGCTGCTCCATCCGCCGAGCTTTCGGCGAGAGTCCAGAGCTGGACTTTCTGGAGTGTGTTGAGAGAGCCGCTCGACGTCATCACGTTTCTGTCCTGGCTGTTGGCCCTCTACAGGCTCGGCGTGTCAGAGAGCGGAGAGGAGGGCGTTTCGTGAAGGCCCAGTTCGGGACCGGCATCGTGTTCATGGCCGCGCTCCTGGCCGCGATGGCGCTTGGTGGCAGCTTCTACGAGGCACTGGTGGTCTACCCGGCCTGGAGCGCCTCGCCCCCGGCCTCGCTGGCCGTGCTTCAGGGTCCGCATGCCGTCGACAGCACGCTCTTCTGGATCCTGGTTCACGTGACCTTCGAGATCACCCTCGTCGCGGCGCTGGCGCTCAACTGGCGGGCGCCGCGACGCCGGACCCTCCTGCTGATCGGGCTGGGTGTTCACCTGATGATGCGGGCGTGGACCTTCGCCTACTTCGTCCCGGAGATCTTGGCGTTCACGAACACGCCTCCGGGGGGACCATTCTCGCCGGAGCTGGCCGCCCGCGTGAGCTTGTGGGGCACGCTGGGGTGGCTGCGACGCGCGCTCATCGCCGCCACCAGCGTCCTGGTGCTGGTGGCGCTCACGACGCCCGCCAACCAGGGTGAACCAGAGGTGTGCCGGGAGCGCCCGAGGCCAGACGAATCTTAGGAGGCGGGCGCCCCCTGAAGGTCGGCCTGGGAGCGCTACTGATGCGGAGGCGTGAGGCCCTGCGCGATGCCGCCGTCGACCGGCAGCTCGATCCCGGTCGTGAAGGTCGCGTCGAAGGCGAGGAACAGCGCCGCGCGAGCGACCTCCTCCGGCGAGCCGTTGCGCCCCATCGGGGTGAGCCTGTCGCCCTCGTCGGCGAATGCCGCCCGCTCCTCGTCCGAGGCCTCCACGCCCATGGTTGGGGTCCTGATGAAGCCGGGGCTGACGGCGTTGACCCGAATGCCCCGTGGCAGGAGCTCGGCGGCGAAGCCTCTCGTGAACGACTGGAGCGCGGCCTTCGCTCCGGAGTAGGCGCTCATGCCCGGCGCGCCCAGCTCGTTGGCGACGGAGGTGGTGAAGACGATCGCGCCACCATCGCGGACGAGGGGCGCCAAGCGCTGGACCGTGAAGTAGGCGCCCTTGGCGTTGACGTCGAACTGGCGATCGTAGGTCGCCTCGGTCACCCGCTCGAACGGCTCGAGCTTCGAGTAGCCGGCGTTGACGAACAGGACGTCGACCCGGCCGAGCTTCTCTTCGACGAACGCGGTCAGGGCGTCGATCTCGACCAGGCTGGTCACGTCCGATCGCACCACGTGGGCCCGTGGACCAAGCTCGCGTCGCGCCGCCTCCAGGTGCTGCCCGTTCCGACCGGTCAGCACCACGTCGGCGCCGCCGTCGAGGAGCGCCTTCACCATCGCCAATCCCATGCCGTGGGTCCCGCCGACGACCACGGCCTTCTTCTCTGCATATCTCTCCATGACTGCCTCGTCCCCGACATCGACCACACGAGTCGTCATGTCCGCTTGACGCATGCTCTGACTCCTTCGTTGTTGCGCCGCTGGCGCACCCGGCTCGCGGGACCCGGGTCGTGTCAGCGGCACCTGTGTCAGCCGGGATCGGTCACGCCGAACGTGACCGCCTGATCACCTCGATCAGGCTTGCAAGCCCGTCCCGGCCGTGGCCCTCGGCGACGCGACGCTCGATCAGCGCCTGGATCGGGCGCAGGACGTCGGCCCGGATGCCGAACTCCTCGCTGGCGCGCACGATGTGCGCGACCCCGTCCTTGTTGATGTCGAGCGTCGAGACGTCGGTCGCGTAGTCGCCCGCGTCGATCTCACGCGCGGTGTCGGGTAGCCACGAGACCACCTCGTTGAGGATCCGGTCGGCGTACGGCATGAACGTGGTCCCGTCGACGCCTGCCGTCTCGACCAGGGCGATGGCGTGGAGGAAGCCGCCGTACAGCGCGTACATCATGCTGAGCAGCGCCAGGTCGTAGAGGGCAGCCAGGCCGGCGTCCGCGCCCAGGTACGTGGTGTCGCCGCCCAGCAGCTCGAGCGTCGACCGGTGCGCCTCGAAGAGCGCGACGTATCCGCTGTAGAGCAGCAGGGTGTCACTCTGGCCGATCATCGGCGGGATTGCCATGATCGCCCCGTCGAGATAGTCGACGCCGCGCTCCGCCGCCCAGGCGGCGAGCTCGCGGGCCTGTCGCGGCGTGCCGGTGGTGAGGTTCACCAGGGTCCGGCCGGCCAGCGCGTCGCGCAGCGGATCGAGAAGCTCGCGCACGACGTCGTAGGTCGACACGCAGACGACGACCAGCGGGCTTGCCGCTACGGCGTCGGCGACCGTCTGAGCGGGCCGGGCACCCCTGGCCACGAGCGGATCGGCCTTCTGGATCGAGCGGTTCCAGACGGTGGTTGGGTGGCCACGATTCACAAAGGCCTGGGCCAGCGCCGCGCCCATCATGCCCAGGCCCAAGACCGTGACGGCGGTGCGCTGGCCGCCCTCGATCGCCGCGCCGTTCTTCCGGTCCTGCTGAGCAGCCATCCTGGTCGTCTCTGGCATCTGTCGGTCTCCCATGCATGATCAGCGGTGCTGCCGCTCCGCTGTCATCATCACCACCCATGTGTTCGACCGTCGCGCACGATCGGACGATGCGGAGCACGTTCGGACGGAGACCCGGGGATGGCCTCGCGCGGGGCGGCGCGGTCCACTCCGCGCGCCGATCGTCGGGGCGAACGATTGCCCCAGCGCCGGGACCTGAGCGTCGAGGCCCGGCCCATCGGGGAATGGCGGCGACGTCCCGACCGTTGGGAGGGTGAGGAGGCCACGCATGTCCATGCCGCAGCCAGCGATCGTCCCGTCCTCCGTCGGCATCGACGACTCCATGACGAGCTCCCAGACCCGGTCGTGGCACCGCTTCGGGCTGCGTGTCGACGTCCTCACGACGCTGCCGGGCACGGTCGAGCTCGACGCCGCGTCGGACCACCTGCTGAAAGTCCACGCCGGCGCGCCGGTGCACGGTGGCTGCCGCGCCCACCGATTCGTCTATACGCGCGGCGACATCGACCTCTTCCCGGCGGGGGCTTCGGACGTCTGGGAAGAGGAGCAGGCGAGCACGTCCGTGCTTGTGCGCCTCGCACCGTCGCTCCTGCGGCGAGCCGCCGAGGAGATCGGCCTCGGCCCCGACCGGGCCGACCTCGCGCCGCGTCACCAGTTCAGGGATCCCCAGATCGAGCACATCGCCTGGGCCCTGGACGCCGAGCGCAGGTCCGGCCATCCGAGCGGGCTGCTCTACACCGAGAGCCTGGGCCTGGCGCTGGCGTTGCGCCTGCTGGGATCCGACCCCGCGCCCCCCCAGGAGCGGGTTGGCCTCTCGGCGTCGCAGCTACGCCGGGTGATCGACTTCGTCGAGGAGCACCTCGATCGGGATCTCTCGTTGGGCCGGCTGGCAGGCGTCGCCGGCGTCAGCGCGTCGCACCTCAAGACCCTGTTCCGGCGTTCGACGGGGCTGCCGGTGCACGAATACGTCGTTCAGCGCCGGGTCGAGCGGGCCAGGGAGCTTCTCCTGCGGGGCGAGCTGCCGGCCAGCCAGGTGGCGCTCGAAGCGGGGTTCGCGCACCAGAGCCACATGGCGCGGTGGATGCGGCGCCACCTCGGGGTGACGCCGACGGCCCTGGTGCGTGGCTCGCGCGCAGATTGAGCATCCGGAAGCCCACGCATCTGCTCGCCGACAGGTCTGTCGTGCTCGACCGGCGATAGCCGACCGGCCTCTCCCCGGCCTGGGCGGGTGGGCCACGCACCTATCGGCTTCACCCAGTCTTGCACACTCCCTACGTCGCGGGCATGGTGCGCCCGTCGGGTGACCACCGGTTGCTCGGCGGCGGGCAGGTCACGAAGGTAGGCGCGAGCGCCCGAGCGGTCGATCCCGATGGGCTGGCAGGGCGACTCTTCGAGCCCGCGAGGCTACTGAACATCACGGCGTAGCCCTTGGTGTTGTCCGTGGGCGCTGCGAGGCTACGCCGGGTTGAAGGGCGAATACTCGACGAAGCGGCCGCGTAGCCGGTGGGCGCCCGCGACGTCGATTACCTCGTGGACGTCGAACGCCACCACCCGCTCGGCCCCGGCGAACGTCGCGGTGAGGTCGGCGTCCCAGATCAGCTCGGCCCGGCCGGTGACCTGGAGGGTCGCGCCGCTCTCGAAGTCCACGAAGAGCAGGCCGGCGTTCGGATGGGCCACGATGTTGCCGAGCGTATTGAACATCGTGTTGCCGACGTAGTCCGGGAAGAGGAGCCGACGATCGTCGAGGACTCGCACGAACCCGGGCAGACCACCGCGGTGCGACGCGTCCGCGCCGCCTTCCGGATGGGCGCTGGCGATGAAGAACGTGTCCGCGCGCTCGACCCACCGCTGCTGGTCCGCTGTGAGCGCGCGGCCGCGCGACACGGTCGGGCTCGAGCTGGGATCACCACCGCCCGTCGTGCCGTCGGGAGCGGTCGTCCACTCGCGTGCCTGGATGTACTTGGGGCAGTTAGAGTACACCTGCTGAGCACGGACGCGGAGCGCCGGGCGCGCGCCCGTGCTACCGTCCGTCCCGGCCGGGACCACCTCGGCCACGCCGTTCAGGCGCATCCGCCTGCGCGTGGCCGGCTCGATCGCCAGCAGCCCGATCTGCGCGCCCGTGCGGAGGTTGTCGCCAAGCGGATCGCCCTCGGCCGGCCCGGCCTCGATCAGCACGGTCCGCTCGTCCAGCGCCCGTATGAAGCCCGGCGGCCCGGTGATCAGCGATGCCCATACCTGGCCGTCGGCGTCGAGGCTCGCCACGACCAGCATCGGCTGACCGCGCAGAAACTCCTGCGCGGCCGCCGGTATCGATGAGCGGATACCGTTGCCGATGCGGCGTGCCGACTCCTGCACGCCCGCGCGCGCCTGTACGGCGAGCTCGCCCGCGTGGTAGGGCGCCATCAGAAGAACCCGCAGGTCGGGGCGCCGGGGACCGGGGCGGAATTGCCGCCGGCACCGGTCGGGGCGTAGATCTCCAGACGGAGGCCGTCAGGATCCTCGAAGAAGATGCCGCCGGAGTCGGCCCCCTCGGCGTGCGGGACGATGCCATCGTAGGCGAAGGTCACGCCCAGCTCGCGCAGCGTCCGCTCGGCGACGCGGACCTGTTCGATGCTCTCGACCTGGAATGCGAGGTGGTGGAGGCCGGGGCGGGCGGCGTCGAAACGGCCGTCGGCTTGCTGCCAGAGGGTCAGCACCAGCTCGCCGTCCTTTGCCAGGAAGGCGAAGCGGCGGCCCTCCTGCTGGGAATCGTGCACGACGTCGAGGCCGAAGACGCGCTGGTAGAACGCCCGCGAGCGATCGAGCTCGCTCACGTTGATGCCGAGGTGCCCGGTCTTGAACGCGCCGAGGCCGGCCGGGGCCGGAGCGGCGGAGTTAGCAGGAACAGCGCTCATGCGAGGTCTCCTCAGAGTCTAATGGTTGTTCTGGCCAGATAACCATTAGTCTAGACGACCGGCCCTAATGTGTCAAGTATGTCTGTTACCATTAGTGTATGCCCGAAGACCTGGCTCCAGCCCCGGCCTCTCCGTTCCCGCTGCTCGGCGAGCCGCTCGCGATCGACCTCGTCAACACGGTCGCCGCCGTCGGCCCCGGTGGCGCCGTGGTCGATCTGATCGCCACGCCCGAAGGGCTACGAGCCTGGCTCGAAGCGCAGGTCGAGCGGCTGGACGCTGATCGCGATGCAACCGACGCCCTGCTTGCGGAGCTGCCGAGCGTCCTCGCGTTACGAGAGGCGCTGCGGGCGTTGATCCGGGCCGCGATGCGTAGCGAGGAGCCCGAGGGCGCGGCACTGGCGCTGGTGAATGCCACCAGCGCCTCGGCACCGCTCTACTCAGTGCTGGAGTGGCCGGATGGCGGCCCGCCACGCGCGCATACACACCACCGGTCTGATGGGCCGGCGGCCCCGGTGCTGGCGACCATCGCACGCTCGGGCATCGACCTGCTCGCGGGCGACCAACGTCATCTGCTGCGTGCCTGTGAGGGTCCCGGCTGCGTCCTGCTCTTTCTCGCCACCAACCCGCGACGCCACTGGTGCTCGACGGCCGTCTGCGGCAACCGGGTGCGCGTCGCCCGCCACTACCGGCGTCGCCACGGGCCCGACGTCGCTCCCCCGAACGCCACGAGATAGCGAGAGCGCGATGAGGATTGCCGTCGTCGGCGCCAGCGGTGCGACCGGTCGCCAGATCGTCGAGCAGGCCCTGGCCGAGGGACATCACGTCACCGCCTTCGTGCGAAACGCGTCGCGTCTGGCGGTTCGATCCGACGACTTGACCATTGTTCAGGGTGATGTCATGGACGTTGCGGCGGTGGCGCGCGCGGTCGAGGGCCAGGAGGGCGTGCTCTGTGCGCTGGGGGCAGCAACGCCGTTGCGGCGAGACGCAACCCTGGTCGAGGGGGTGCGTCATATCGTGCACGCCATGGAGCAACGTGACGTCCGGCGCCTCGTGTACCTGTCGTTTCTCGGCGTCCGGGATGGACGGAGGCAGCTGAGCACGGTGGGCAAGTATCTGATCGCTCCGCTGCTCCTGCGCAACGTCGTCGCCGATCACGAAGCGAAGGAGCAGATCATCCGACAGAGCACCCTGGACTGGATCATCGTGCGGCCACCGCGGCTGACCAACGGCCCGCGAACGGGACGGTATCGCAGCGGCCTCGACATTCGGGCGACGTCGGTGATTCCGCGGATCTCGCGGGCCGACCTTGCCGACTTCATGCTTCGTCAACTCGGCGCGGACACGTACGTCCGCAAAACGCCCGCTGTCATGTACTGATACAGATGTCGTTCACGGCCTCCGGTAGCTCCGCGACCGCCCCGCTGTCGCCCGGGTCGAGGAGCATCTTGCCACGTTAAACCAGCTTCTCGGCGGTGATGGGAAGGTCGCGAACACGGACACCGGTCGCGTGGTACACGGCGTTCGCGATCGCCGCCGCCACCCCGACCGTGCTGATCTCGCCGATCCCCTTGGCCCCGAGCGGGTTGACGTGCGGATCGTGCTCCTCGACGAAGACAGCGTCAATCGGCGGCACGTCGGCGTGGACCGGCACCAGGTAGCCGGACAGGTTCGGCGAGATCGTGGTGCCGAGCGCCGGGTGAATCGACGTCTCCTCGAGCAGCGCCATCCCGATCCCCATGATGACGCCGCCGACGAGCTGACTGCGGGCCGTCTTCGGGTTGATGATCCGCCCGGCCCCGACCGCCGTCACGACCCGACCGACGCGGACGATCCCGAAGTCCGCGTCGACCCGCACCTCGGCGAAGTGCGCCCCGAACGTGTGCATGGCGTACCGCTGGAGCTCGTCGCCCGGCTGATCGCTCTCTGTCACCTCGATCGGCTGGCCGCCGTGCCGGGCGATGATCGCGGCGTACGCCTCGCCCAGCGACGGATCGTGGGTCAGGAAGGCCCGGCCCTGCTCGACCGTCAGATCATCGGACGTGTAGCCGTGGATCGGCGACGCCTCGTCATCCAGCGCCAGGGCCAGCACTCGGTCGCGGACGGCGCGAGCCGCCTTGTAGACGGACGGCCCGGCGCTGCCGGTCGTCGAGGAGCCGCCCGCCGCGAACGAGAACGGCAGATCGCTGTCGCCCAGCTCGAAGCGGACCAGTTGCGGCGGCAGCCCGAGCGCCTCGGCCGCGATCTGGGTGAAGATCGTCGCGGCACCGGTCCCGAGGTCGTGGGTGGCGCACTGGACGACGGCCCGGCCGTCCGGCTCGATCCGCGCCCGCACGACGGCCGGTATTCGCAGCCCGGCCGGATACGTCGCCGACGCCATCCCCAGGCCGACCAGCCAGGACCCGTCGCGCTTCGAACGCGGCTCCGGCGAGCGGCGCGCCCAGCCGAATCGCTCGGCGCCGACCCGGTAGCACTCCAGGAGTGACTTGCTCGACCACGGCCGCCCGGACTCCGGATCGACCTCGGCGTGGTTCTTGATGCGCAGCTCGATCGGGTCGATCTCGAGCTCGTACGCCAGCTCGTCGAGCGCCGACTCGAGGGCGAAGGCGCCGGTCGCCTCACCAGGCGCGCGCATCATCCCGGGCACGCCCAGGGACGTCCGGACCAGGCGCTGGCTCGTGGCCAGGTTCGGGCAGGCGTACAGCATCTGGGTGATGCCGCCGGCCATTTCCGGAAACTCGCCGACCTCCGAGCCGATCGAGGTCGTGGCATGGCGGAGCACCGTCAGCGAGCCGTCGCGCCGGGCGCCGAGGCTCACCTGCTGGACGGTCTCGGAGCGGTAGCCGTGCGAGGTGTACATCTGGGCGCGGGTCAGCACGAGCTTGACCGGTCGTTGGACCCGCCTGGCCGCGAGCGCCGCCAGCGCGGTGTGCGGCCAGAACGTGCCCTTCGCCCCGAACCCGCCGCCGAGGAAACGGCTGATGACGCGGATCCGCTCGGGCAAGATGCCGAGCGCGGCCGACAGCCCCTGGCGGATGCCGACGACGAACTGGTTGGCGTCGTAGACGGTCAGGTTGCCGTCAGCGTCCCAGGCGGCGGTGGAGGCGGGTGGCTCCATCGGGTTGTGGTGCTCGATCGGCGTCCGGTACGTCCGGTCGAGGCGCACCTCGGCCGCCGCCAGCGCGCCCTCCGGGTCGCCACGCGCGGAGTCCGGCCCGGTCCCGCCGAAGAACGGCGCGGCCGGGTACGCCTCGTCCAGTCGCCCGGCCACCCCGACCAGGGGTGGCTCGGCGGCGTACTCGACCCGGACCAGCCGGGCGGCCTGCTGCGCCTGCTCCAGCGTCTCGGCGACGACGATGCCGATGTGCTGGCCGGCGTACTGGATCCGATCGTCCTGCATCAGCGGCGCCGTCTGGACCGTGGCACCGCCGCGCAGGAACGACTCCTGGGCCGGCAGGCCGTCGGTGTTCAGGTGGGTCAGGACCGCCAGCACGCCGGGCGCCGCCTCGGCCGCCGTCGTGTCGAGCGCGACGATGCGTCCCCGAGCGATCGTGCTCTGGAGCAGGACCGCCATCGCCAGCCCTTCGAGCGGATACTCCGCCGAGTAGCGCGCCGCGCCCCTGACCTTGAGCGGGCCGTCCACGCGATCGAGCGGCGTCCCAATCGGGCCACTGCCGAAGCGGCGACGTTCGGTCGAGGCGGTCATGCAGCACCTCCGTTCTGGCTACCGTCGGCCGCCCCAACGGTGTCGTCGGCACTCCCGCCGTGGCCGGCCTGGCCGAACGGCTCGTGGGCGGCCAGCTCGAGCGCCCGTGCGACGGCCCGCGCGGCGAGCGTCACCTTGAATCGGTTGTCGCGTAGCGGCCGGGCGCCGTCGACGGCGGCCGCGCCGGCCGCCGCCAGGACGTCGACGTCGAGCGGCCGGCCGGCCAGGGCGGCCTCGGCCCCGCGGGCGCGCCACGGCTTCGTGCCGACCCCGCCCAGCGCGATCCGCGCCGAGCGCACGATCTCGCCGTCGAGCTC
>Ga0209382_10000991_pt1 | contig 45978 bp, 46 predicted proteins | sample SoiMetdeltSBSDD5_FD_187599 | JGI IMG/M metagenome (GOLD analysis project Ga0209382, IMG submission 187599) | Bulk soil microbial communities from a Populus tree surrounding site in Tennessee, USA - Soil MetaG P. deltoides SBSDD5 (SPAdes) (version 2) | ecosystem: Environmental > Terrestrial >...
GGTCTTTCTACTATTTTAGTATCAAATATGATTTTTGACATGTACCGTACCAATGTAAAAGAACACTAGCACATGAGAACTATGTTAACGTATTTGAGAGATTTTACCAACCTCATATGGCAGTTCGAACAAACCTTCATATCAAATAAACCAAAAAGCGACTCTGTCTTTTGCTTACGATAGTAGTATATCATCTTACTTTCCATAATACTATTATCAACAAAGTAGGACAAATAAATTGTAGATAAACTGCTTCAAGGAGAACAATATCGCTGAAGCGAATTGACTAAATTTTATTCATTACAAATCTGAGTCTAAGATGATTTGAGCGTATCTGAATCTATTTCTGCTTATCTTTCGAGATTTATTGCATCCGCGAAATTCAGTTCTATGCATCAATCAATCAGTTTATCGTGTTTTGTAAGAGTTGGTCAAATTAAAGAAACATTTTAGATAAAGTTTTGTATGTTGCGTATTTAGAATTAAACAACTGGATGGGAACTTACGGTTGACTGAATGATGAACAAGAAACAATCAAGGGCCCATCAGTTGTTACTGGTTGTGTTAAGTCAACTTCTGCAACAAAGTATTAAAATGCTCCAGATACAATCTTCTATAAGATTCAACTTCCTAACACAATCTAACACTTTATAGTACTTTGTAACGCAACCTTTCTTATAATATCAAGCATTATTCAGTGTCATGAAGAGTGATAGATTTTGTGATATGTGTAGAAAAAAAATTACTATCAGTAACATGATACCTATTGAAATTCAAGGCGAAAACTATGTTTTCGACAGTTATGATTGCATCAGAATTTTCAACAAGTTAAATGCCGTATATGGTAACATACTGATCGAAAAATAATGGTATCGCTCGGAGTAATGGAAGGGACAAATATGTTTAAGAATAAAAACCAAAATATTTACACAAAGAATACAGCTATTGCCTCTCTTGTACCTATTCTGTTACTATCAATGTCAACAATGATAGGAACTCTGTTATCATTTCCAGGATTTCCACCAATAGTTTATGGTTATCAAGAAGTAGGGAATTCTAGGGAATTTACATGGTATGATAGGGCGCTTTCAATTAATCAAAACAATGTTCCGGCACTTGTTCAAAAAGGTACTAATCTTGTTAATGCAGGTCAAGGTCAACAGGCGATAATATGGCTTGATAAAGCATTAAAAATTGATCCATCCAACATAATGGCATTGATAAGCAAGGGCACGGCACTGAGGGGACTTGGTCAGTATCAAGATGCAATTCTAATGTATAATAGAGTTCTTGCAATAGATCCAAATGATGTTTATGCATTAGGAGGTAAGGCAGATTCTCTTTATGGTTCAGGTCAGCTTCAACGGGCGGTAGCATGGATTGATAAGGCGCTGGAAATAGATCCGAATAATGGAAAGATTCAGCAGGTAAAGGAAACACTAAACCAGGTTACAAAGTAATTCAGAATTAATAGGACAGTCACTCAATTGATCTAACCTACAAATTATTTGCCAAAAATTCAATTCAGCATGAAGATGATGACCTTTCTCATTGTATTTGCGATTATAGGTAATTTAGCTTGAACTCAAAGATTTGCATCATTGGTCACCGCAGAAAAGATGTTTTCGGTATTCTTCACTATTACGAATAATGAAATTCTCTTTCTCTATAATATATGCTCTACAGCCTTTTGAACGTCTCCGGCATCTATCACATCCCCTTCTATCATTGCTTCCAGCAACCTTAACACTATCAATTCGCCTGTAGCACCCGCAATCGTTTGTGGAATTACAACACAAACATCATCTACAATTACAGTAACTTCATCATCAGCTCCTCCACTCCAATCCTTTGGAATGCTTACGTAAAAATTGTCACCATCGGCGTTACTATGGGGATTTTGGTACAGGATTCTTACCAACACAACCATTTTGCTTCGCTACCTTAAATGCTTAGCCCTAAAAGTAGCATTACTACTCTAAAATTTTACCATAGTTATTTTACAAGAACAATGAATCGGGAAATAACATTCAAACTCGAAGGCAAGCAAAGAGGAATGCCAAGCCCTTTTCGGATAGTTATGAGTCATACTTTTATAAAGTCAATTTGATTTGCTCGAAAAGGGACAATATGATAATATCTCCAGCTTTCTACTCAAAATGTGAACAATTGTAGCTTAAAAGAGGGTTTTACATTAGCTGAGTGTTATTCCGAACTAAGGATTATTTCAATTTTACATAGGCTTTTATAATACCTATCTACAACTTTTCTGGACAATGAAGCATCAACGAAGAGTGGGTGAGTTAATTACCATTTGTTGTGGAATTGCCCTGGCTGTAGGAGGATTATTTGTGAATGTACCACCAGTTGCTTATGGTGGCCTTTGTATCATGGGTCTTGGTGTAATATCTGTATTCTGGAGATAAAGTTTGTCTCAGCTAGTTTTATTATTGCAGAATAGAATACTTTGTATTTGTTATTTCCGAAACTTTGTCTTCGATCTTCTTTTTCAGTATCTTTGTTGCTGAATGAAGCTCATCAATATTATTTTTTGTTCCCTTTATATTTGAAATATTCTCTGAACGATACTTTTTATACGTCTCAGCCTTGCTCTTTATGTCATCAAGATGTTTCATATTTTTAGAGTTAACTGACGATTCTAATTGATTCAATTCTTCATTTAGTTCTTTCAGCTCGGAAGACAAACCGGGCAGAGAATTAACAATTTCATCTATCTGATGAATTGTTTTTTCAGGATCTTTGATTTGGATACTCCTTTCAGCCACTTGTTTTTTAAGTTCATTGAATAGCTCCAAGTATTGAGAACTATCATTAAAGATTTCTAGAGGTTCATTTTGTACAGTAGCAAGTCTACCCTGAGTTTCCTTAGAGGCTTGATATGAAAATTTGGTTATTGGGCGAGATAGATTAGAAACCCTGTTTATCATATTCTTTTCAAATATATCAATTTCATTTTTCTTGTCATTAATTTTCTCAAAAACGCTTAATCCAATTTGAAATTCCTGTGATTTTTTAAAGTCTTCATACTGTCTATTACATTCTTCAATATTTTTGTCAATAGTTTGTCTTTCTTCCGTTAATTCTGAAAGTCTATCTTCTTTGTCTTTTCTTTCTCCGAGTTTTTCCTTCAACAAAATCAAGTCATCCTTGCATGCGACGCAATTGTTAATTTCACTTTCTTTGACAGATAATACTTTAGTTACCTCTTTTAGTAAGGATGATAAATTATCAAATTCACTTTTTAGCTTATTAACTTGTCTCCGCATGAACTCATTAAGAATTTTGTTGTGAGAATCTCCAACCTGCCCGAATCTATTTACTAGTAATTCTAAATTATTTTTGAATTTAACTGCATCTTCGTAGTTTTTGATTTCAGAAGATCCTATAAAGGATTCCTTTTTTATGCTAGTTATCAGAATCTTTTTTGAAGTATTAATTAATGACTCAAATTGAGGATTTTCTACCTTAATTTCTTGTTCTTCAAGTTCTTCTGCACTCTCTCTTAGATTTTCTAGACAATGTAATACAGAATTTCTTATGGGTTCAAGATCAGTTGATAAATCCTTTTCAAGAATTTTTTTTTCGCTTTCTATTATTTCTAACAATTCTTTATCAGTGACAGATTGAACAGAATTGGCATTACTCTTTCTATCTTGAAAAAAGCCAGATGTCTTTCTTTTAATAAAGCCAAAGCTGGGAGACAATAGATTATTTTTACTATAGTATCACTAAAAAACCTAATCAAAATTGCCCGAACTTTTCATGGGCAATATTTTTCCTCGAATTATGTCAAGTATATAAATATATTTAGAAATTATACGCGAATTATATCGATTTATGAAAAACCTAACAAAACTTTCTGAATTAGATCTAAATTTCTTACTTCACCTGATCATTAATTCATGTTGTCTATCGCGGATTAGTACTTGAATAGCAACATCCCTTCTATAGTTGGATTCCAAACTTTTTATTAATAAGGAGTATAATAATTACTTGAAATGTATCGTATAGAAAAGTTTGGATTTGTTTCTACGGCGTTCGTTTTTGGTATTATTGGTCTTACCAGTTTAGTATTATTAACAGCGTTTGCAGACCCAAAAGTAGACGTTTCTCCGACTTGTGGTCCTGCTGAACCGGGATTTAACGTTGTCATTAATGCAAATGGATTCAAGCCAAACAGTACTGTAGCTGTAAAGTTTGTAGCATCTGATAGTAAAATCCCACTTTACACTCAATTTGATACAAATAGTACAGGTGGATTTAATGATGTCACTTTTGCGGATGATCTCAAGCCAGATCATTATAAACTTTATTTGGGTGATGATGCTAATGGCGACGGAACATTCGACATTGGAGCTAAGCGAATCTATGCAAACTTAACAGTAATTGCGGACGGAGAAGTAAATGCGAACGAAACCGTAAATGCGAACGAAACAGTAAATGCGAACGAAACAGTAAATGCGAACGAAACAATGTCATGCGAAAAGTAACCTGAAATAGAACATTATAATTCGCACGTGCAAATTGAGTAAAATAGGAATTAGAATAGATATCTTCATTGGTGATATTTTATTATGGAAGGATATGTCATTTTTTATTTGAACGGTAACAGCACAAACCTAATACTTGATTGAGAACTCGCTTACAAGATAACCAATCCTCGTAAATAAACTAAAGAAAATTTATTCGCAGACAGATTTTCCGGAAATATCTAAGCTAGAAGTTGGACAAGACGCCTATCCCTATGCCTTTGTAGATGGTAAAGTACAATTTGTACCAGTCTGGAAAATAAGTCCTCAATTGAGTGAATGCTATTGAAACCTGATTGCGGCAAAATAACTAGACGTGCACATCCCAACGGCGGCTCTCTATTAGTTTGAGCTATTGACTACTGCATGATTACATGTCTTATTCTGATGTTTTAATCTGTGCTAGAGGAACATTATCAGGGTTCTTATAATGAACCATTTGCGATTGGCCGGACTTTGAATATATTCCAAAAATCTGAGTAGCTTTTGCTACTGTAGACTCCTTCAGTGTTACCATTAATATTTGACTTCCACTTGATCTTTCAACCATGATTTTTGATAGTCTTTCGGTGTTTTGAGCATCAAGGTGCGCATCGATCTCATCCATAAGGTAAAACGGCGAAGGTTTCAGAGACTGAAGGGCTAACAAAAATACAGTTGCAGCCATCGTTTTTTCTCCACCAGATAATGCAGTTGATTCTCTTGGTGGCTTTCCTTGAAATTGGACAAGGTATGATAGTCCGCCTGAAAAAATATCTTCATTTTCAATTTGAAGATATGCAGAGCCTCCTGCTATTTCGGAAAAAGTTTTTCTAATATCATCGTCTACTTTTTTAAAGGCATCCATAAACACTTCCCTTTTTTCTCTATCAATTTCACTGATAAACAAAACAATGGAATTCCTCTCATTTTCTAGGTAATTCTTTCTGGTAGACATGCCCCTGTAGCCGTCTATTACCTGAATATATGTTTCATGAGCGCGTAGGTTTAATCTTGTCTTGAGTTCATCATATTCCTTAGTTAATTCTGTTATAAGTATATCTACGTTAGAAATTTCCCCTTCCAGAAGTTCCTTGAAGCCTAACCACATCAAATCATTCATTGCTTGTGACTCCTGAACTGTGAAATTAGAAATATCCTTCTTGATTGCAATTGATTCCTTTTCAATTCCGTTTATTTCTTTATACAGATGTCTTTCTTTGTCATCAAGTGTCTTGATCTGTTTTTCATAATTTTGTAATATTGAATAAGAATCACCGGATACATTAATTATTTTTTGTTCTTCTTCACGCAGACAAATCAATTCCTTTTCAAGCTCTCCCAGTTTTTGGCCAGCAATTTGTTTTTGGTCCCTTCTTTCAACCTGTTCTCCTTCAAGGGTTTCTTTTTCAGAGAGTATTTCATTATTCCTTTCACCCGCTGCATTTATTCCATTTTCAAGCGACGTAGCGGATGTAATAATTTCTCTAAGTTCAATCTCGTAGTTTTCAATTTCTCTTAAAATTTCATTTTTCTTGTACGTTAATTCTGACAGTTCCTTATCAATTTTGTCATCGACTATGTATTGAATATTTTTTGAGTTATTTACTAAAGAAGAGGAAATGATGTTATCTCTTTTCTTATTTTTGGCTAATTCCGTATCAATGTCGGTAATTTCACCAGATATGGATCTGTTCATAGCTTCCAGTTTATAAATTTCGTTTTTTAAACTTGCAATTGCTTCGTTCAAATGATTAACACTAATCCTGTTTTGAGTGACAAGCGTTTCTAATCTTCTGATACGCAATTCTTTGTTAGAAATATCCTTGTTAATATTCTCTAATTCCACTTTCTTGTTCGCCAAATATTGTGATAAAATGTGAGAATTTTTTAACAAGGAACCTATTGACTCATTTAATATTATTTCATGGGTAAGATCCGATATTTTAGAACCAAACTCCAATGAGAGGGAGCTTGCATGTGGGTCAAATAGCTCACCTGCAATAGTAACGCATTTATATCCTTGTTTGGATAAATCATAAGCTGTCTTAGAATTTCTTACAACTAATACGTTTCCAAAAATAAAATCAACCAAGTTTGGAATACTTGATTGTACCAAATCTGCAAGCTTTCCTATAAAATCATAATCTTTTAATACAACATGTTCTTTATTCAGAGAACTCAGCAATTCCGATGAAATTATTCTGAAGCAGGGGAGATTCTTTTCCTTGACATATGTTGCAAGACGCAACATTTCCTTAACAGTTGGAACAATACAACATTTCATCCAATCCTTTGCAGCTGCAAAAACTGCTTTTTTGTACACCTCATTATAATTTATTAGATCTCTTACCATGCCCAGGATCTTGAAATCTTGTGAATCCTTTATAAGATCTGCAATTGCAAAGTCCTCATTTGATAACTGAACTGCAACAGAATATTTTTCTTCATATGGCATTGCAAATTTTTGTACATCGTTAACTGTCTTTTTATACACTTCAATTTCATTACCATATAAATTACTCTTACTTCTTAAATCTTTGACAAGTTTTTTTTCTGTAACTAATTCAGAGTAACACGTGTGCATAGTTGAATCCTTTAGATTTGATTCTTTTTCATTCAAAGATCTCTTCATAATTTCAATTGCTGGATTATTTTCATTTATCTTATTGGTGTAAAATTTTTTCTGTTCCTCAAGTCTTGCAATTAAAATATTAAGACGACTACTGATTTCCACTAACCTTGATTTCTTTTGCAAAAACCTGTCCATTAATTCCCTATTTCTGTCTACATGACCAGATATCTCATCAATCCGTATGTTGTGGGTTTCTAAATCATTTTTCAATTGAGCAAGATTGGATCGTTTTTTTTCGACGAGAGATTTTTTGTTGCGAAGCACTTCTGAGGAATTTTCAAGTTCTATTTCAATTTTTTTACCTTCGGATTGGATGAATGTAAGTCGTTCTTCAATAGACGCCATTCGTAATTGTGCCTCCTTAGTTACTGCCTTTTCCCTCTCAATTTGGTAAATGACGTTGGTCAATTTTGTATCTATTTGTGCTTTCGACTTGTTTGATGCATCCACTTGACTCATGAAACTCGATTTCTGTTGCTCAATTTCTTCAATTTCCTTTCTTAACCCATCACGAGTTTTAGAAAGGGCAATAAGGTTACTCTCATTTGTACCCAACAGTTTGCTGCGGTTATCTATTTCACCCTTTAGATATCTAATTTTATTTGAGTATTTGATTGCTTTAAATTTCTTTAATTGAGATTCAATGAATGTATATCTTAATTGGTCATTTCTTTCGGCTTCAAGTTCGTTTATTCGTTTCTTAATTTCATCCATTCTGGCTAGTGCCACTTCTAGTCGCCTGTCAGATTCGTCAAGTTGCTTTATTGATTCACTCTTTTTATCATCAAAGTATGATAGTCCGACAATGTCCTCTATAATCTTCCTTCTCTCTTCAGAATTTAATTCAGAAATTCTTGTTATCATGCCTTGTTGTACAATGTTAAGTTTGCTTGGAACTGCGACGATGATTTCCAATAACTCTAGCATGGTGTTCTTTGATACCTTTTTACCGTTGAGATAGTATTGACTCTCTCCAGTTTGACCTTCCATTTCTCTGCTCATGGAAACAGTATCGATGTCGATTGGAATTCCCCTATCGGAATTATCAAAAGAAAGATTAACTCGCACGAGTCTGTGTGAAGAATTTTCGCTGTCATGGAATAGTGATTGAAATTTGTCAACACGTAATAATTTTGGACTATTCTCTCCTAATGCAAACATAATAGCATCCAGTATATTGCTTTTGCCTGACCCATTAGGTCCAGTAACAGCAACAAGCCCATTGTTTAAATGTAATACAGTATTCTTAAAACCAAACGACTTGAATCCGTAAATTTCAAGTTTCTTTATATATACCAAATATCTTAATATCAGATTCGTATGGTTGTAAATATATTCTATATGACAAAATAATTAAATCTAAATTGATATTTTTATAGACAATTCAAGAGAAAATTGGGAATCAGTACGTTTTATGGGCTCCTAACGCTCTCTTTTCCCTTCAATAAATTCCATGAATGAGTTCTTTGCTTCTAAATAGGGCTTCTGTACCGGAGGGTGTTTAAAACAGTATGCCGATACACTATCAAGCTGGCCCGTGATTCCCCTGTCTAATGCTACTTTAGTGCCTCTTACAGCGTCAATCATAACCCCGGCACTATTATAAGCATCAACCACCTTCAATTTAACATCCACTTCTACTGGAACTTTACCAAAGTATCTACCACGCAAGGAAATATAGCACACCTTATCATTGGCAAGAAATCCAACAAAATCGGATGGTCCAATTCGCATTGGCACTTCATAGGGAGCCATGGCAGCTACCGCGCTTGTTTTACTAATTCTCTTATCTTCAAGGCGTTCTTCATCAAGCATGTTGTAGAAATCCATATCTCCTCCTACATTGAGCTGATATGTTTCATCCACCTTTACTCCTCTATCCACAAACAGTTTAACAAGAGTCTTATGCAGTACAGTAGCTCCTAATTGACTCATTACATCGTCGCCGGCACAAATGAGATTTTTATCTGCGAATGCCTGTTGCCATTTCGGAGTAGATGCAATAAAGACTGGTATTGCATTGATAAAGGATACACCTGAATCAAGGCATCGTTCTACGTAATATTGAGTTGCTTCTCTGCTTCCTACAGGAAGATAGTTTATAAGAATTTCAGCTCCACTGTCTTTTAGTTCTTTTGATACATCTGTTGCTGGACTATCCGATATCTTTACTCTTTCATTAAGACGTTTACCTACTCCATCAAGTACTTTTCCTTTCTGAACTTTAATACCTGTTGAAGGTACATCTGAGATCTTTATTGTATTATTTGGGCTGGCAAATATAGCATCTGCTAGGTCGTGCCCCACCTTGGATTCTACAACATCAAACGCTGCGACAAATTCAATATCACTTGGTCTTATATTGCCAAGGGTATATGCAATTAGACCTTCAGGAATGTCCTGATTGATACCTTTCTTCTCGTTATTATCCTTGTAACTATTACCATAAAATGAGATACCTTGCAATAGTGCAGAAGCACAGTTTCCGACACCTGCTATTGCGACCCTTACTTTTTTATGCGTCATAATTGGTTGATTTACCCTATTGGGTTAATCAATATATGTGTATTCGCCGGTTTAAACTTGCCAATTAATTACCCTTTACCTAGGGCCAAAAAAATTCTTGGCACACTGATATCTCGACACTTTGCAATGATAAACTTTCTATTTCATTTCCCCTTTTTCATGAAAATCGAGTAACCTCGTAATAAAATCATTCAGGACTGCAATATCAGACGATCTAGGAAAACTTTCTAAAGAAGATACGATCTACGATAATGTATTGGATGCTTTTCGTTTAGCATTAAAGGGAATCAAGGTGGTAAAGAAGGAGAATGAGATTGGGTAAAAAACACACAATACTATTTGCGTTAATTATCATTGCTGTAGCGGTCGTAATAAACCAGCAAATTCTAGCGCAGACTTATACCTACAAGCCCTTTTACGATAACATAATTAACTATTGCTTTAACAATGTAGATAAGATTCTAGCCGGTCAAAACCCAGTCAAGGACCTTACTAGAGCTGGTTTGATTCCGCGCCATTTTGATAATATGACATGCACAGACGTTACAAATGAAGCAATAGCTAGTCCTGACTTAGCGGAAAACAGCGTTGAAAACAAGAACCAGACTAGATGATCTCCGGGAATTCGTAAGAAACAAGCACAAGAAAAAAGGATAATGTTGATTCTATTGAAAATCTTACCGAAAAGGAGAACGAATTCAATTTAGAAGTTGCTGGCTCAGAATCAGATTCGTCGACATTAGCTTCATTTGATAATGTCCTGGATGCTTTTAGGTTAGCCTTAAAAGGCATTAAAGTGGTGAAAAAAGAGGAGATTGATTAAAAATTAAATGAGCCAAGTATTTGAAGACTACAACACAAAGAAATGTGTAATCATAATTATCCTAAGCTGGATACTAATAAGCTATGTTGCTGCTTTTTGGGGTTATACTCAAGGTGCAACCAAGTATATGCTTTTAGGTCTAGTTATAACTACTTGGATGTTAATAAAAATAAGACTGCAGGAGAATAAGATTGGGTAAGAAATCCACAATAGCATTTGAGTCTATCACCGTGATTGCTGTATTGATGGCAATAAATCAGCAAGCTCCTGCTCTTACACAGAATCAAACTTACGACCCTATTAGAGCGACATACGACAAGATTGCTTGGATAGGGTAGAAAAAATTCTAGCTGGTTATAATCCAGTCAACGATCTTGTTAAAAGCTAATATGATTCCGAGGCATTTTGAAAATATGAAATAGCCCGCGGGTTGCAACCTCATTGTTATTGTTTGAACGACTGTTCGCTCTGTGATGCTTGATTTGATACTCCATGTGCCATGTTTGTCACCTATTATAGTATAAACATATCCATATTTGTTTGATGTTACCTTTTATGATATCTCCTTAACTTTGGTAGCTAAAAAAATTTAAATAAATAAACTTTCTATTTCAAATCTTTCCATACGAAGATTACAATATTGATTGCTAATTGCTTAATTCATTCCACTTTGTTTCTTCAAGAATATCATTTACCTGATTCATCCATTGGAAGGGTTTGATTCAAAAGGTTATCGTTTGTTGGGCATGGAAATTTTACGAAGTATTCCCTATTGTCAATCAGAAATTGTTTATAATCTCTTTCTGAATTAAAACAAGCTCCGTAGTCCCCGTAGGCAGTATGCCACCCTATGATATCCAAAAACCTACGACTATCAAAATTATAGATTTCACTCCTTGAATGAACATACGCCTATGTTACTGATTTATTGAAATAAAGAATTCTCGATCCTTTTTCTATTTGAATCTAAAAGTTATTGTTATAGCAAAATTTATGATAGCAGAGCTATCTATCAAGGCTTGGATAATTTTATCTTTCATTTTTGTTTAATTGGTTATCAACAAAACAAGGCCGACTATGAGGCTTCCCGTAAAGAAAGACGGCGAGAGCACTATCCATTTTTGGAATCATAACAGAGACTCATTTCTATTTCCTTTTTATTCTCACTTCTTGCGCACTTTTCCTAAAAACCCAAAAACTGATAAACCCAACAATTATGACAGCAACTCCAATCGATGCAGTATCTGGAGATGGAGCTGTAAGAAGAATTGCAATTCCTATTATTATCGTTATGATGCTAGAGGAATAAGCCACGATTATTAAGAATCCGATTTTGTTGACCATAATCTAATCGTCTATATAATTAACGCTATTTTGAATCCGTAATGTTTCGATGATTCATTTAGTTTTATTCAGTTGGATATACGCTTGATCCCTCTGTTTTAAGGATTCTGGCTCTTTAACTTTCTGCATAAATTCTGATCCATATTCAGAGACTATTTTTTTATCAAGTTCGTCATCTGTTCCACTTAGCCACACACCGCTTTTCTCATGATAAAAATTACATGCATCCGAAATGTATTGTTTCATTTCGGGACTCATCAAATCTGTTATATTAAATTTTATTTCAGGTGGACTAAACATGATTTGTAAAAGAAAAGTAGTCATAGATCCACTGTAGCAATTCATATACGATCTTGTTGTATTTGTTTCCGTGTTATTAGTTTGTGCATATGTATTTTGGATTATACATAAACATAAGGCCATTCCAGTCGCGATTACATAATTAATCATTTTCATTTTCATTTTCATTTATTCCTGTTTTATTTAGCTCTATGATACACTTATTATTTCCACACAATATCTCTATGAACGGACGGGCTTGAAAAAACAGAAAGAAAAGAAAGAACCGAATGAAGAGGAAATTACTAAATTCCTTGAAAAAAAATTAAAGGAATCATGATAGATTATGACACCAATAATTCAATCATTGAACTTGTCTCAGGCAAAACAAATGTAAGTAAGGCTTGGAATGGTATGGAGGAGAATTTAGATAATTTGGATCAAAAGTCGTGAAATAAGACTTTGTGTCAGCTGGACAATCCACAAGGCCATTTGAAAGAATCTCTTTGTAAAAATTGTTGAATGACTCACTTTCTTTAGGAATATCTGTCACAATCTGCAGAGTACCAGTACTGATTAACTTGGTACTAATCGTGTTGACAAGCGAGCCGAATGATGAAGAATGTGTCAAGTCTTTAAGATCCATAGATTTTGGAACATAAATAATGAAATTGTCTACTGAATTACTGGGTATATTGGGAAGTAACTTTTCCGGATTACCCCAAAAGACAGATGCATTCTGAGGTTCTAGATCCAGAAACTTGGATTTTGCATGATAGATTTCGTTTTGATCGTCCCCAATGCCGATGAAAAATTCTGCCCATACGTCATTAGCCATCTTATACATAAGATTGCCTGTAAAATACCCAATTAGTATATTAATTTTCAAAAAGCTTTTGCGAGCGTTTAGTATTGTCCTAATCAGTAAAGTTGTTGGATTTCCTTCATGAAAAAACTGGTACACAGAATTCCATCTATACTTGAATATCTCAGGAAAGCTCTTCATTTTTATTAGTTCTTGAAATAGTTTGGTCTCTGCAAAGTCAGAAAAGTATGAATCTGTCCTAGATACGGCCTCTAATTTGGGCAAAAATAGCTCGTCATACAAACTTGTAACTCTACTCCAGGCTCTTATAGGATCAGATCCCATATAGGTAACAGATAGGTCAGATAACCATAATACTTCTGCCAATATTTTTATTTTTCCAATGTCATATCCTTTGGTCTCGATCTCAGAGAGTAATTTTTTAAACATCTCTTGGGCTGTTTCTAATTTAAAATAAGGAAAATCAGTTCTCCATATCATTGCTTCAACAATTAAGCTCTTGGAAGATCTCCCTATCTTATTTAGGTGTTCAGCTTGAAGATCGGATAACGCAGACTTAGATTTAAATAAAAAACTTTCAAACAAACTTTCTAATTCTTCTGCATCTAATTCGAAATATGCGTCATGTATATGGTATCTTTGAATTGTCTCTATTGTTCTAAAGACTCTAGGACCAATTATAGGTCGAATTTTAGATTCTGATTCAGGCTGACCATCTTTTCCTGGATTAGAACCAGTACCTGCGTAACTGAATTGCAAGGGATCATAGTCATGTAACAATGCAGCTACAAGCATAATTTCGATTTCATCAACAGTAAATCTATAATCGTGGATTGAATTTGGTAACATTTTTAATGACATATAAGAAACCTCTAGACTATGGTGAAAGTTATGGTATTCAGTAGACCCTTCCCCTAATCCAGTATCTGAATATACGCCATCTAAAAATTTAATTAACTTGGTAATTTTTTCAATTTTATCATCATCTAATCCTCTATTTCTTGCCGCATCTAAAATCGCCAAAATTAATCTATCTTCTCTGATATCAGCAAGGGTTTCGTTTGCCTCCTTTACTATAGATTTACGGAAACCAGGAAGTTTTTCTAAAATTTCATTATAGATAATTTTAATCGGCAAGCTCTTGTAGAGATAGATCCACAACCCAATTATCTTCCGGGGATACTTAATTCTAAATCTCTCTCTTTCAATAATTTCATCTACCAAAAGTACAATGTTTCTGTTCAGTTTTCCTATTTCACGATTTGTAACGATATCTTGCTGATTATTGGATTTCGTTCCTTGATATTCAGCCCGCATAACTGCCCACTGAGGAATTTTAACCCTATATCGGATTCGTTTGTTGGACCCAGTATTTGACCATGGGAATCGAAGAATTTCTCTTTGAGTCGTGGCCACGTTTCGATTTTTTGTGCTAAGCAAGTCATCATCTTTGACAACTTGGAGTAACAATTCCTTATTTGGAACCTGAAGTCCAAGTAAAACATGCCAATACTTGCCTTTATCTACCCACTCAGGAGCATATGTTGCTGGATCCCAAAAATCAATGGGTCCAAATGGGATGTAACCGTCTTCAAATTCATGTGTTTCGGGATTATATGATTTGTATTCATATTTTCCAATTTGAGGATTAATTTGACACGCAAGTCCTTTTGTTTCGTTCACTCTATTTGAGGACCTTGTAAATTCCCTATGTGCCATTATCCCCCAAATAGTTCCTAGTACACTTAATATTGTGAAAATGAAATAGGAGAGATCAAGTTTATCATGTACTGCGTAATTGAGAGCCAAGAGAATACCAAAAGCAAAGGAAGAAAACATTCCGCCAAAAAACAAGAAAAGAAAGAACCACCTTGCCATGTCATTGTAAAATAAACTAAATGATTGTATGTCACTATAGTTTGATATTCTATGCTTCATGGGCATTCACTGTTATTAACGAGTAGTAGGTCCTTAATTGATCGTATCATTATCCTCAACTATTATCAAACAACTATAAGTTTTACAAAATGCATTCTTTTGTTTATTTGAAGTTGTCTTGAAATTTCCTTAACATCTTTAGCGTCGCCTTTCAAAGAAAATATTTCCAGGCACCTATCTTTGTCTATTTTATTATGTAGGTGTACAATTATTATTTTGTCAAAATCATGCCTTATTGATGAAACTTGATCATCTGAATCTTCATCATGTACCGCCAAAAGTAACGAATTAATTTCTCCATCCAAATCTTCTTTCATACGTTCATCAGATAAGAGATTTCTGATTCCTGCCCTTATGATTTCAGATCTTCCGGAAAATCCCAATGATTTAAGTTTATCCAAGCTTTCGATTATTTCTTCATTTAGGGAGACACTCACAATGGTCAATTAAATTTTCATAATCAGGTATTAGATATAATAATTATTGCATATATTACAGAGCCAAAGTAAAGCTGGTAATGCAAGAAAAACATTGTGGTCTGGAGCTACATGGTATGAAAAATAGCACTGTGATGTAAAACTTATCTGTTCATAAAGTCTTGAAAAGGGTAACCTGAAAGGCAGGTATCTAATGCCTACAGAAATCACGAACAGCAGTCTACTCTTGTTTGATTTTGATAAAGAATTTAATGTTAAAATTCAGAAAGGCTGATAATAATTACTGCGAAAACATAATGACAAAATAGTAATATTTCTATTTCCGCAGTGATAGAATTACTGCCTAAATATTTCGTTTGTATGGATGAAACACCCAGATGATTGTCAAGAATAGCCTACTAAAATTTCGAAGTAACCCTGCCGAATTTAAATAATGTTATTAACTCCGAGGGTAATGATTTAATTAAAATTAATAAAAAAGGTATATATTCTTAATAATACATTATATCAGCGTGAAAAGGGAGCTAGCATTTTTGTCTCATGCGATTTTATCCATTCTATTTTACTCCTTGTGTCAAAATTTGTATGCACAAAATCAAATATCAAATCCCACTTTGGAATTGTATATTGAAATCGCGAATGCAAAAAAGAATTCAAGTAATGGGTTGAGCATAGCGACTAATTCCCCACACAAGTTAAGAGCATATCATCTTTTTTCCCAAATGATGAATTCATCAAAAAAATTGGTGACGATATGATACAGTCATCCATTCTGTTTCCAACAGGGATTGGTCCACATGATTTTGAGCCAACAATAAATCAAATACAAACTGTTGATTCTGCCAATGTCGTCGTATACTATGGCTTGGGGATTGAAAATTGGATTACAAATATTAATAATGCGCATAAAATTGATGCTAGTGAGGATTTGAATGCGTCTCATAGTGACAGAGGTAACATGACTCTTGATCCTCAAGTATGGTTGAACCCATCACTTGCAAAAAAAGAAGTAGAAAATATACGTGACGGTTGGATGACGAATGATCCCAATAACAGATATAGATATTTTAATAACGCAAAAAATCTTTTAAATGAACTTGATAATCTTGACAAAACAATAATAACATACTCGGAGTCATGCAAGAAAAGAGACTTTATTACGTTTCATAATTCATTTTCGTACTTCGCTAAACAACATGGATTAAATCACAATATTTCTAATGCAGGACCAGTAGCAGAAGTAACGCCTAGAAGATTAGCAGAGATTATCAATATTGCAAAAAGTTTGGATCTTAAGGTTATCTATTCAGAAGATTTGATGGATTCACGGTACGCATCAGTGTTTGCTCAGGAAATTTCAGATAATAAGTTCCTTGTTTTAAGTCCCATAGGAGGACTAACAAAGTACGATCAAGAAGTAGGAATTGAGTATATCGACAAAATGAACGAAAATATAAAAAATTTGACGGTGGGATTAGAATACAACCAATAATTAAAGTAGTAAAATTATCATATTACTATGATTCGATCCCATCATTGGACGATATCTCTTTCACAGTTGACAAAGGGGATTTTCTTGGAATCATTGGTCCAAATGGAGCAGGAAAGACCACTTTATTTCAGTGCATGCTTGGGATTATTAACGATTTTAGAGGTGAAATCAATCTTTTTGGATCGGAGATTAGACAAAATAAGAAGACCCTTCAGAGAGTTGGATATGTGCCGCAAAAAAAATCTGTAGAACAGACATTTCCTGCGACAGTTAAGGAAATAGTGTCATTGGGCATGATCGGAAAGAAAATTAACAAAGAAGCTATCTACAATGCAATAAAATTTGTTGAATTGGATGCATATGGAGATAAGAGAATAGGAGAACTTTCTGAAGGACAGCAACAGAGAGTAATTATTGCAAAAGCTCTTGTGAAGGACCCTGATTTATTGATATTAGACGAACCTACTACAGGTATCGATTCAGCAACGCAAGAAAAATTTTATGATCTTTTGAAGAAATTGAACAAGGACAAGAGAATAACTATTGTGTGGTCTTCACATGATATGAATGCTGTCGAAAGACTAGCAAATAAGGTAGCCTGTATTGATAGGAAATTATTCTTCCATGGTGAATCAGGGGACTTCTTTGGAAATGACGAACGAATGAAGTCTTATGTAGAATTTGCGATGCAATCACACATGAACCTTCATTTTCGTACACCTGATGATGGGAACAACAATTTAGAAAAGAGCTGATGGGAATGTTATTCGATATAATTCAATACGGCTTTATGCAAAGAGCCCTGATATCTGCAATTGCAATATCCATAATTTGTTCCATTGTAGGCCTTTTTCTGGTACTTAAGCGACATTCTTTATTTGGGGACGCTCTTGCCCATGTGACATTCGGTGGAATAGCATTAGGTCTGTTCATCGGAGTCTATCCATTATGGACAGCATACATCGTAGCCATTTTGTCTGCAGTCGGTGTGAATAAATTGAGGGAATCTACAAAAATTCCACCCGATTCCTCTATTGCCGTACTATTGACATCCGGCTTGGCTATAGGAATTATCTTGATTAGTATTTCGGGAGGATTCACAGTAAATTTGTTTAGTATACTATTTGGAAATATTCTTCTTGTCAGTAATGATGACGTAATTATTATATTGATTACAGACGCCATAGTTATTCCAGTAATTTACCTATTCTACAAAAAATTAATTCTAATAACTTTTGATGAGAAACAAGCAATAGTCAGCGGATTAAATGTCACTTGGATCAACACTCTATTTATTATTCTTGCAAGTATAACTATTATTGCGTCAATAAGACTTGTTGGAGTGCTACTAATATCTTCATTGATAGTGATTCCAAACATAACTGCATTGATGCTTGGAAAGGGATTTAAGAAAACTATATTTATTTCATGCGCAATTTCAATTATTTCTGTAGTCTTTGGAATAGTTATATCATATTACTTAGACTTGGCTCCAAGTGGAACAATGGTCTTAATAATGATATCAATCTTCTTAGTAACGATAATTGCAAAAAATATGAAATTTACACTTAATAAGGTTCTCGTTACTAAGAACTAAATCTATTGTTAATAGTTTTTACATTTGTAGATAAAAATAAATCAGGTCGGTTCTGCTGTGTAAGTTTTCCGAGATTTGTAAAATTATCCAAACTCTCTTATTTTATTCGAAAGTTAGCCTCAGTGCTATCAAAAATAATATGAATATGACTATTGAGAATGGCGAATATCATATTTTTCTTGATCAACTAAAACGATCTTGTGCTCAGCATTATTGTATTGAGTCCAGGCAATCCATACCTTATCTCTTGCTTCAAAAATTGAGGGGTCTGTATAACTTGCTGCGTTGTCATTATTCAGTTTCTTTGCTATAGCGAATAATCCTGAAGTATCTCCAATGCGTAACAAAATTGATGGATTATTTGTATCATCACTCCAGGCAACAAAGATCCGGTTGTTACTGACCAGTACGGATGGAGAGACAGAGTTACCAGTATTGTTGCTTAAATTTATTACCTTTCCAGCTTTGTTGTTTGCATCAATTTTTCTTAGCATGACATCAAAGGTTTTATTATGATCTAGAGTATCAGACCAGACTACGTAAAGGTCCTCTCCCACAACCTGAGCTTGCGCAAGTCGGGAAACTCCAGAAGTGTTGCTAACGTTGATTTCTGAATTGAATGTTTTTCCATAATCATTACTAATTTTAAGAAATATTTCAGAACGGCCTGTTCCAAATTTATCTTGTTCCCATAGTACAAATACATTCTTACCATCCATTGTAGCGAACACAGTTGGATTTATAGAATTGATTCCCTCCTTTACTGTTTCATTATTGAGTAAATGGGGTTCCCACACAATTGAGCTACCATTACCAACATTACCATCAAATGCAGTTTGATTGATTGTTCTATTATAGGGCTGTATCGTATTGCTTACCTTTTTTGGAATTGTAAAACTATTTCCTTTATCCGTGCTCTTTGTAAATACTATATTGCATATAGGTTCGTCACGTTTAACATCGCATTCGGTCCAAACTATGTATATTAGAGATCCATTGTGATTTATGGCCATATGCGGATCCAGTGAATCGTCATTGCTATTGCTCAAATTTATGGTATCACTAAAGGATTCACCATGATCCAAACTCTTTCTGAAGAAAACATCTTTATTTGTTGATGAGATATTTTCATTTGCAGCCCATACGGCGAATACATTTTTTCCAGCTGCCAATAGATCATGAAGGTGCACGTTACCAGTTTTACCACTTAAGTTAATTACTTTGCCAAATTCTTCACCATTATCTTGACTTTTGCGGAATAGTAGTTCCCACTGAGCCGATTGCTTATCTTCCCACGTAATGTAAACGTTATTTTCAATATTTGTTAATTTAATTAAGTTTGAAATTCCGGATGAATTGCTTATGTTCATCGGATTCGTAAATGACTGTGAATCCTTATCGAGTTTCTTAAACATTACATCGCTATTCTGCGAATTCGCATCACTTATCCAAGATGCATGGATACGATTCCTGGAAACTGAGAACTGAGGGTTTATTGAATCAAACGTAGTGTTGCTAAGTATCAAGGTAAAACCTTCAATTGTGAGGAATTCAGAATAAATCACAGTTCCAGTAAAATTTACAGAAATTATAATCATGGAAAATATTAGTACCTTTTTTAGCAAATATCGGTTGTGAAAATAGTTTCCTATGAAAAACATTATACAGACTCCCAACAAAGTACCATCAGCCGATTATCTGGTGGTTTTTTTATCATTGGGCATAGGGTTATGTTGCGCTTCAATGAAGTTAAAAGCATATTGTACTGTAAGATTCACAATAGGTGATATTACAGTTTTTGCAGAAAAATATTGAAGATTTAAATTAAATTCATTATTACCATTGTCTCACGTTGAATGCCTCATAGTGCAATGTTCCAATTATTTAATAGTTTTTAAAATCATGAATTGGGTCAGATCGTCGCGAGATCTTCATAGATTTTTCCTCAGATTCGAGCAGCAACAAAAGTTCACCTCATCCCCTCAATATGGTTAGTTCACATCGCTTTTAATGTTTCTTATGTCTAAGCTGGAAACGTTCTTTCTCAACTTCTTAATCGTACCTGATAAACTGACAACAGTGAGGGAGGGCTGAGTCAAGCTCAGTGAAACTAAGAAATAATCAAGGTATTTCAATTTACATCCAACAAACAATATGCTTCCAAATCCAGAATCATATAATTTCAACATTGCCAATTCGTAATGGATGACTCCGAAAAGTTCCTTAAAACGCTCTACAATTTTTTCATGTAACTGAAAATGTCGGTATACATAGTTTTCTTCATATATTATCGCAAGATATCTTCTTTTTTCTCTATGGTTTAGCATTAACCCATCTGACCTTATTTTTTGTGTACAGCCATTCAGAAACTTCATTCCAGTAATTTTTCGGAGATATGCCTATAAGCTTTAATATCGATTCAAATGATCTAGCAGAGACCAGCTCATTGATAGACCTAGCACCGCTAGACAATATGAACTGACAATCGTTGGATTTACAGAATTCATAAATTGATTTTACTTCCTTTAACCATTTTCCAACCATTGTAGCATTAAGTTTTTTTGCAAAGGCAATTGAAATTTCTACGCCAAGTCCTCTTTTTGCTTTGCTTTTAATCGCATCCTTCCTTTGAAAAGGATCGATGAGAAACAAATCAGTTTTACCATGCAGTGTTTTTATGTTATCTGAAACAATCAAATAAGGATAGTAAGCTGCCATTGGATATTTATTATCCATTCTAAGAATAATATTATCTGCCGGTTTTATCTTACTTGAATAATTAGAATCAATACCTATTATGTCCAGATCTAATATCTTGGACATACTCAAGGCTCTGTCAATATCTGAGACATGAATTCCTAGATCTATTTTTTTGTAAATAAATCGATCACATGATCCCTGAATTTATTATTTTGGTTATGTTCCTTTGTTGGCTTGAATCTGATTCTGATGGAATCGTGTTCTGAAAGCGATATTGTTCCCATACACACAGATTGTTTATTCAACCTGATGTAAAAATTGTCCTTTTCATCAAAAAAGTTAGATATTGAGTGCAAAAGATAATATTTTTCACTAGTCTTTAACTTTGAAATTATAGTCTCCAACAAGACATTAGATTCTTGATGATTACAATCTGCTCTAATTAGAAATATTTCATTGTCCCAATGCCCTCTGGCCCGTGAAATTAAAAATCGTTCCTTAGGGATAGAAAAAATCTCATTCATCTTAAGGATTATTTTTGGAATATCTTCTGTAGCGTGAGCTACAGCCTGTAGGCTTGTAGAAAGTGGCAAACTTAATTAATTTCAGTAATATTTATAAAAATAAAACTCAAATTAAATTGAACTAGGTGGTTTTTTCCATCTCAGCAGGTGGCTCTTCGTTGCTTTCGGTTTGATTTTCAGTATCAACTTTTTCGATAGCAATTTTGTGTGAGGATACAAGTTTAGTCTTCTTAATACCTATGTGTCGTAGTGTTGAAATCTTTTTTCCTTTTTCCTGAATTTCTCTATTAAATTCACTATTGTCGTCAGTAACTTGTTTTATGAAGGTATTGAGATCCCATTGTGGTAATCTTTCAGATAATAATTGATGTATTACTTTTCTCAACTCATGTTTCTTTGAAGTATTTATCCTGCGCTGGGTAAACGCAATAATTTCGACTCTAAACTCATGACCATCTTTTGTTGTATAATTATGGATGTGAGTAATCATGGAACTGCCTCTCCTGACTAGGCTTCTCAGGAACTCTTTTCCGTATTCATGTCCCTTGAATATTGTACTAGCAACACCCTCGTTTACCTTTTCGATTTCCACAAATACCTTTGTCTTATGATCTGCTGGATCCTGTTTCTTTATGTCAAATAAAGTATTCTCTATAACTCGACCAATTGCGGTATTGGCATCCGTTATAGGAAGATAATTAATATGATGTCCTCCAAAATCTCCAAAAGAATTCGGTGAGTCAAGAATGAGCCATTGCTTGTCTCTCCATTTGTCTCTGACTCTCCCGCCTCTTCTTGAACCTTTAACCATAAAAAAATCGCCTACGACCAAAATATAAGTTGTGCGCTAAAACGCCTAAAAAAGAAGTAAGGAGATATTTTACAAGTCCTGAAAAAAAAAGTTAATCTGACAATGGTTTTCCGTCAGATGAATACCTTACTTTTTTACTTTCAGATGATGCAACAGGTGCAGAGCGGACTCTGTATCTTTTAGCTCTCGCTGAGCCTAAGATTATTACAAAAATTACAAAAGCCAAGGTAGTTATTGCATACATCCCCATAGCATCTGCCATGACATTGCCTTCTCATAGCTTATTTAAAAATATTTATGCACTCTGCCCGCTAATTTTTTAAAATTTCTACAAAAAAACATAAACAAATTAGTAACTATTATTATTAAATAATAAAAATTAATTAATTTATAATGCAGAAATAAGAGCTCCCATTAAGTACGGAGATGAAAGAAATCGGGGCAATATTAAATAATGATCGATGAATCAAGAATCTGCTCGGTGAAATATGCATTTGACATTAGACTGTCATCTAAAACAGAGACGATCAACTTCGAGCGATTGCAAAAATGGTGAAAAAGGTATCCACTTAGGACTATTTCATGCTCGTGTGGATTACGTAATTTCTCCATTTAAAGTCGCTATCCTCTATCAGAACCACCTGGATCGTAGCATTGCTTTTGATGAAAGTAATTCCCTTGAAGGTATCAATAATAAGGTAAAACTGTCATCATCTAAAAACAGCCGTGGCAAATGATGAAGATATTAAGAGAATGATTCATTATACATAATAGAAGATTCGTTTGACTATCAAAAACTGATGGGTTTGCTTTTAACTTGCCTGATCTTTATGTAATTTATTTTCCTGAGCCGCATCTCTTCATCAGTGACTCGCTTGTAAGATATAGTGATCTATCAGAGAAGTAGGTACACTCGCAGAGGTTAGTACTATTTCAAACGGAGCCTTATCTCCTGCGCCAACTGAAGGAGGAATTGCATAGGTAAATTGTGCTCCGACAAATTGATTGTTGGTATCGTAAAATGTCCCTATGATTTTAACATATGTCTCAGGAGATGGGGAGTTATTTTTTATTTCGCCTACTACGTGAATATAACCTTCAGAATCCGTAAACGAGTTATGGCTCAATATTTGAAGTCCACTAGTATTATTTTTTGAAGCTGTGTTGGACTTGGATCCTTCTATCTCACTCATATTCATAAATGAGGGTATTTTGTTAATTTGATCCTGAACAGGTAAAAATTCTATAGAATCAATTACTTTTTTGAATTCAGGCAATAGTTTTCCTCGCGATTCCTCGGGATAAGTAACAGCTATTGAATAAAACGTGTCATTGAACGTAGCAAAAACATTAATTCCTCTTTCCTCTGCGCCATTATGTAAAAATGAGTATTCATATTGCCAACCTGGGTAATATTTCCCGATAGTAGTTTGATTATCGTTTATAAAGGAAAAACCATTGAGAGAAGTAACCTGAGAGTTAAAATCATTTCTGACATGATCCATTAAAGACTCACAATTACAACTTTCTTTAGAAAATTTTCGCAATGAAAAGCCAAATGTATAATTAGTATTAGTTCCGTCCAAATCTAAAACACAAGATGGTTGCTTATGGCAACCCTCATCCAACTCAACTATCTTTCCCCAGTCAGATGGATGTGACAGTCTAATTCCTATGTCTGGATTTTCATATTGAGTAAACGAGGAGTTTTTATAGCTTGTTACCTCCGACAAGTTTTGAGCAAAAGATGATTGTAAAACAATCTCTAAAGAGAGAACTACTAATAACTGTACCATGGCAAGCATCACAAATTTCATTGCTAAGCCCATATATTTGCAGCATTAACTATGAGTTAATTTGAATTTAAGGTTTCTCAAGTTGTAATTCTAATTGAATCAGATATTTCCTAACGTGGCATGGCTAACACTAAGGCTCTTCAAGAGAGAAGGGTTTTACTTTGGATTCTATGAACCAAAAAAACAATAGAAGTAATTAACAGGAAGTAGAACAAGACATCTAGTAATTTCCCTAAAATTTGCACGAACCGTTTAGACATATACAAGCATATTGAATCGAAATATTCTTTTTTGTGGGATATCGTAATAACAATAATTTATCAGACATTCTGAAAAAAACTTCGGATAAAATAGGTCCTATAACTATTAAGAAATTCCAAAAATTGGTTATTAGTGACTAGTATTTTTTCAACTTGTTTCTTTACTTAACGTTATATTTCAGGAAATTAATGTAAAAAACCTAGAATAACCTAATTTTCTACGCTTTATATTACTCAAAAAGATTTTTATCTTACAGACTTTAAATTGAAAGACTTCAGCGCCCTATGTAATAATATTTTTACTATTAATGAGAAGATACGATTCGTAGGGGTAATCGATCAGATGGGGAATTTAATTGCAGGGGATATGAAGAATGGATTGCCATCATTAGAGAGGGACGAGGGTTCAATTAGGCTCTATCTTGGTTATGCCATAAATAATGTTCTAAGACGTGATTTTGATGATGTCTTTGGTAAAGTACTTTATACTTTTTCTGAACGGGAAAAAATTAAGCTCTTAACAGTACCAATCGATAACAATTTACTTCTCGTTTCTATGGATATCTCCTCTGACCACATTGAATTAATAGATAAGATACAGCATGTTGTAAGCAAGCTCACCAAGGCATGATAGTCGAGAAGGTAACGTAATGCCCATCTAATACTTATTTATTTTAAATAATGGCAAGAAAAAGATAAAGATCAAAATAATACAACTTAATTACATTGTAAATAGTCCCCCCTTAAAATATATCTCGAACTAAGATTCACAATCTATTCCTATCTCTATTATACTACAGTACTTATCGTTTTCTTTATCATAATTATTAATTATTTTGCACTGACAAGAATCTTATTTACCCTTCTCTTTTCCCATGCTAACAGGTAAACTATTCCAATTACCAAGAATATCTCTACTGACTTTGCCAAAATTCCTGCAGTATCAATACTCTCCGCTTTATTGTCAGGCGACAACGGAGGGGCTAGAATAACCGAATACGCATACAATCCTATGAGAACAGATGTTCCGATCAATCCAAAAAGATTTAATGCTACCCTTTTTTTGTATTGACTTAAGATATATTTTCTGTTGTTACCCGAATAGGAATCACCGGCAAAATTGATCAATATATACAAGATTCCATATGCTACCTGAGCTCCAGCTGCTGCCATTAAGAAAACTGAATAATAAATTTGTAATGATCCATGTTCGGGAAAAATCGCCATGTGTACTAAGCCGCCAGCTATGGCAAGTAACATAATTATATATTTCAGAGTTTCTTTTTCTGATATCGCATCTGAAGTCTGGTTTCTCCTTTTATAATAAATTCTTCCTAGGACTATCCCAAGAACTATGATTGGAGTTAAAATGGAAATGACCAATAGTGAATTTCTAACCAGTCCCCAAGAGTCTGAGATAGTAACATTGAATATTACTCGTTGACAATTACAGTCAGTTATACTGGAAAGAATGGATCTTGGGGGATCTAACTGGTTGTGATTCACCATCTTGTCATCGTTAGCTACACTAAGCACTATTTCATATGAGCCTGGATAAGGGAACACATAGTATAGATTGAAATCTCCAATATCCCGTACTGTCCAAGGGAATCCCTTTACCCTTTCCCCCGTACTTTCTTGATAGATTTCAACCATTGTTTCGATATTGTATACATCTTTGCCATCAAAGTCTTGTACGCTAAATGTTATCTGTGTTGGCTTGTTAGGAGTGGCATATTCCGGATCTAAAGCCATATATGGATAGTACTTTCCCATTCCATCTCTGTTGGATCCTCCATTGTAATGGGGCGTATGAGAAAGATGGGCAAATGAGATAAAATGAGGAATAAAAGTCGTAATTAATATGAGAAATAATAATGATATCAGAACAAAGTGGAATCTCATGTTATCTGACTATGAAAACTAACGCTTTGGTTTCATATAAGTCGTACCTGTTTTTTAAGAAATTTACTTCAAATATTGTGTTTCATTACTATGCTGTTCTCCATAATTATGGATAGCTGTCCAAGGGGCTTTGAATAGTATATGAATATTTGAAGTCCACAAAAAATAAAATAGGAAAAATTTATTTCAGCAATCACTTATCACCTTTCTCTATAATTGAATAAAGCAATAAGTGTAAATGACTACTTAAAAAATTTTCCTCACACTTCATTTAGAAGTAATCAAGAACAAGTTATTGAGCAGGTTTGTGATGCTTTTAATTCAGGTTATAAATACATTATATTGGAAGCGCCAACTGGATTTGGCAAAAGTGCTATTGCGATAACGATTGCCCGAGCGCTTGGGTCTAGCTACATATGCACTGCAACCAAGGATCTCCAATCTCAGTATACTCACGATTACAAGCTTCTAAAAGTCGCCAAAGGAAAAAGCAACTTCTTGTGTAGGGTAAAAGAAGACTTTGTTGAGAAAGGAAAATATTATTGCACTTCTTGTAACTCGGGATCTGAAAATGAGTGTAGACATACCTCCTGTGATTATGGGCCATGTTTATCTGATGAATCAATGGAAGGAACAGGGTGTAAATACAGAACTTTCATAAATGATTATAAAACTGATTACAAGGGAAAAGAAAATGAAAGAACTTTAATTAGTAGCGAAAAATTAGAATATTATAAAACTGAATATTCAAATTGGATCCATTTAAAAAATTTTGATACTCCTCGTGAATGGAATCCTTGTTACTACTTTGATCAATTATTTCAAGCATTAAAAGCAAGTCATTCAATTTTTAATTACTCAATTTTTTTATCATTATTAACAAACAAAAATATGATGCAACAACGGGAATTACTTGTACTGGATGAAGCACATCTACTTGAAACTGAAATCGTAAAATTCAGAGGACTTTCGATATCGAAGAAAAGGTGGAGGAGATATATTCCTAGGTTTTACATGGTCGATTATGGATATGATATGGATGGCTGGTTAGATTTTTTGATTGACTTGGAGAAAACTATCCTCATATTAATAGGATATGACTCTCTCGTTTATTCTTTGGTAAAGGAACGAAAAGTGAAATATGGATATGACTCAAAAAGGAAGGCTAAAGCAAGAAACAAAAGAATAGTAAGCGCGTCAGAGTTATTTGAAGATGATTCTAGTCCGGAAATAGATATCAAGTCAGAAAGTGGAAAAAACTTACAGGTTCATAAAGAATTATTGATTGATATTGTACAGGATATCGAAAAGCTCACTAGAACCATAAATAACATTCTTTCAAGTCCTAAAAACTGGATAGTCTCAGAAGTACATAAAGAAAATTACGATGTTGTGAGAGTAGAATTGAAACCCTTGGATCCCTCCAAGTATATTAGAACAATTGTTGAAAAATGTCCAAAAACACTAATTATGAGCGCAACAATTCTTAATCATAAAACGTTTGAGAAGAATCTAGGAATCGACTCTGAGGAGAATAAAACTAAATTCATACAAATCCAATCAGATTTCCCTGTTGAAAATAGACCCATTTTTCCTCTTAGTGTAGAATACCTTAATTTTAGTAATTTACAGCAGGTGGAAATAAAGACAAAAATATCACGGGCAATTGATAATATAATGCACATACATTGTAAGGATAAGGGTATAATACATACAACCTCTTATGAGCAGCTAAACTTTATCAAGGAAAATCTTTCAAAATTGAATTCAAGGAGATTAATTTTGACAGATCCCGAAATCGAAAGGGATGAAGTAATAAAGGAACATGCCGAAAGCAAGAAACCAACTGTACTTATTTCCCCCTCTCTGCATACTGGGCTTGATTTAAAAGATAACTTGTCCAGGTTTCAAATAATTACAAAAGTACCTTATCCTAACATCGCCGATAAATGGACTTCAGAAAAAAGGAAAATTAGCAAAGAATGGTATTATTGGCAGACGGGATTAAGATTAGTCCAAGCGTATGGTAGGTCCATAAGGTCTAAAGACGACTGGGCAAAAACATATGTGTTAGATTCGGCCTTCAATTATTTTGTCAGGATGAATTATACCATACTTCCAAAGTGGTTCCTATCTGCGATTAGGCGGTAATTTATTATATCGATGCAAGCTAAATTCTGCAAATCAGGTGTGATCCCAAAGGGGGGAACTTGACTTTACTTGTTTTGATCTCTTTCATTGAAAACTAATATTATAATCCGTTATTTATCATAGGACAATTAATTTCATATGGATGCCATTAATCATTGCTTTTTATTACATCGATGTGCAGGATTACTCATGGTTGTAGATTACAATAATAATTATTATGTTTAGTAGAAATCAAGTCAAACAAAATAATCAAATTTTGACAAGGGAAAAATCAATTGGTGCACATCTCTAATTTCATTCATATTTTATGCTCTTGATGAAAAACATGCCAAATTCATATATTGGCATGGATTTCGATTACTTTATGGTTAATTTTCATACAGCAAAGAAAATCAATGCACCTGTTTCCGAAGTCTGGAAAATTTTGTCCGACGTTGATAGAGAACCAGAATTCTGGCATGGAACAAAATCCATTAATAACATTAGCAAATCAGATAAAGTGGTGGAGAGAGAAGTCGTGATTGCTTTCAAGAATTCAGTTTGTAAAGAAACTGTTACAATAGATCCAATGAAGTCTATTACAACGGAAATTACAGATGGGCCACTAAAGGGAAAAAAGGTAGTTGTCATTAATCCCGATGGAGATCAGGAAAGTATAGTTGACGTAGAATGGGATATTAGACTATCGGGTTTCATGGGAATTTTTTCAAAAATGGTTAAAAAACATATTCTAGAAGGTACGAACGATGCTTTAGAAAGAATCTCAAAAGCCGTCGAAAAATAGACTCCAACCGTTACCAAAATGATACAAAGATTAAATGAAAGTAGATATCTAAACTATGAAAAATATAGGGTATAAGACTAACAGATGAAGAAATTAAAATAGCCAGAAGTATACGCGATAGACACTAGATTTTTGGTGAATACTCTAGAATCATAGGAGTTGATGACGAAATTGCAAATAATGATGCAGGAGGAATGGAGCATCATTGGAGGTATTTATGATTGTAATCAAGGACAAGTCTACATCGACTATTCGTTGAATTTATTTGCCTCAGTTAATTTTATCTTGATTTATCAATAGTACATACTACTTTAATTCTTTAAGTAAAGTATCTACTTTTAATGTATTGATAATATCGATTTTTTTTGCCCATCCTCTTCTAGCCTGACCTATTCCAAATAAAAGGTAAGCAAAATGGACAGGGTGATGCGCATCAGAATTTATGGCCAGTTTTACTCCATTTTGTACAGCTAATCGTATATGTTCATCTCTTAAATCCAACCTATTATAACTGGAATTGATTTCAAGAACAGTTCTGGTCTCACTCGCGGTATTAATCATTTTTTCTACGTCTATTGAATAACCTTCTCTTTTGTTTATTATTCTACCTGTAGGGTGAAACAATATGTCTATGCTTGGGTTTCTTGCTGCCTTGATGAGTCTCTCCGTTTGAATTTCCTTGGACAATGAAAAATTTGAGTGTATTGAAGCTCCTACTATATCTAGCTTATCCAATACATTACTAGCGATATCAAGGGTACCATCTTTAAGAATGTTGACTTCGGCAGAACTCAAAATCCTAAACCTACTATCAGTTGAGTATTCGTTTATGACATCATTTAATTCTTGTACTTTATTTATTTGGTCTAACAGTTGGTTTTCATTCAAACCATTTGCCAATGTAAGGCTCTTTGTATGATCAGTAATTGCAATATAATCTAATCCAAATTTTTTTCTTGCCTGTAGAGCCATATCTTTTATTGACATTGTACCATCAGTTTTTTCACTATGTGTGTGGAGATCTCCTTTTAGATCACCATAATCGACTAAATCTAATTTCTCCTTTTGATTATTAGAAAAATACTCAATTTCGCCACAATTTTCCCTTAGTTCAGGTGGGATATATTCAAGGTGGAGTTTTTCATAAATTTCTTGTTCGTCGTCACCGGCAATTTGTTTCCCTTTTTTGGTAAATAGTCCCCATTCATTAAGATGAAGTCCAATTGAAATAGCCAAGTTGCGTAACGAAATATTGTGATCCTTGTTTCCAGTAAAATATTGTGAAGCGGATCCAAAACTTTCTTGAGGAACCACCAACAAATCAACACCAATTCCATTGCTAAGTTCAACAAATGCTTTTGCTTTGCCTTTACCCTTAATTTCTTCGACCTCAGGCATATTGACAAAAATGTTAACCACTTTTTCTGGTTCTTTTGTAGATACTAAAATATCAATATCTCCAATAGTCTCTTTCATACGCCTGAAAGAACCTACAACTGCACAGCGAATCACACTTTCTTCGGCGGTCAATCTGCTCTCTATTTTTTTTATCAGAGGATAAACATCCCCCAGTAGGTATCTAGTTTTATTTTTTTTTGATAGTTGAATCGTTCTAAGGATATTCTCTTCCTTCATCTTTGAAAAACCCTTTAACTTTGCGATTCTTCCTTCAGATGCTGCTTTTTCTAAATCAGATATACTGGTGATTTTCAATTTCTCATAAAGTATCTTAATTGTCTTGGGACCTATTCCTCTCATATTATAAAATTCAGATATCTTGAGGGGTATTTTCGTCGTTAACTGTTGATGATAATCGATTTTATGTGATTTGATAAATTCCTCTATCTTTAATGAAATAGCATTACCAATTGAAGGTATCTTTCGAAGACCCTGAATACCATTTTTAAGATATATTTCTTCAAGTCCCACAGTCAACTTCTCGATTACATCTGCAGCCCTTTCATATGCCCTAACCTTGTAGATGGTATTTGGATCATTTTCCACTATCTGGATAAGGTATGCAATTTCACGAAATATTCTGACAATCTCAAAATTTTTCATCTCATAATTTTATATATCCTGTATAAGTCACGTAATAATAAATTTAGCCTTTAAAACTGGCACTAGCGTGAAATTAGGCGGATCCATTCAGTATGACCTCCAGGTTCGCAATAATTCATTACATAAATGTATATTACCTCCGTGAACCTAATATCTGAATTCAACCTATGTATTACTATGAGTTTAATTTTTTTTCCACACAAGTTAAATTGAATAAGAATACTAGTAGGTATCATGATTGAACTTGGATACGATTATCCACTCTATAGGCCTCCTTCAGAAGCTAATTCGGTTATATTTCAGATTACTTTGGGGTGTTCATTTAACAAGTGTTCATTCTGTAATATGTATAGAACTAAAAAATACTCTGAGAGACCGTGGGGAGAAATCAAAAGCGAAATCGATATTGTATCTAAATCATATCCTCAAACCGAAAAGGTATTTCTAGCAGATGGCGATGCCTTAAACCTCTCAACAGAAAAATTGATTCAGGTCTTGGATTATGTTAAGGAAAAATTTCCAAATTTAAAGAGAATTTCCTGTTATGCAATGCCGAAAAATCTCCTTCAAAAAAGGTCTGACGAGTTGACCTTACTCAACAAAAGGGGACTAAATATGCTATATGTCGGAATAGAAACAGGGCAAGATATGCTACTCAAAAAAATAACCAAGGGAGCCACTTCAAAGGGAATTATTGATGCATGCAACAAGGCAAAAAAAAGCGGGTTCATTATCTCCTGTATGATCATCTTGGGTATTGGTGGTAAGAAATATTCAATTGAACATATAAAAGAAACAGCTAGAGTAATAAGTGAAGTTTCACCGAACTTTTTGGCTGCCTTGACGCTAATTCTTGAAGATGGTGTATACGCTGAGTTTATGCAGAAATTTGGTGAACCTTTTGAATTTTTGGATGATCCATTAATACTTGATGAGCTTGAAATTTTGGTAGGGAGCATTACACCTACATCATCTATTGTATTTAGGGCTAATCATGCTTCAAATGTATATTCGATTGGTGGCAACTTGCCAGAAGACAGGGATAAAATGATTAGATTAATAAGAAGCTTAAAAGACCATCCTGAACTATTAAAACCAAGGGTATTACGTAGATTTTAAGATCATGAATATAACAATTTAGAAACAGGGTACGTTTTTTGAATTTGATTATTCATACATGCGATTGACTAATTGATTCACTCGTCAGGATAGTTTGATTGAAGAATTTTAGATTAGATGAACCGAAAATCACAGCTGGGGGCGGGACGAATTTAAGAATTGGAGTAACAACCAATAACCCGCCACCAGATGTAATTGAAGCGTTACCCTTTATTGCAGAACAAACTATAAAACAATTATAATTCTTCATACCTTCAAAATCTATAAACAATCTAGTTAGTTCATCATTGGTTAAACACAATATTTACCTAGTATACTTATGAGAGAATTAAATTTGTACATAAATTAATCATAATCTGTATGCTTCTATTAGTAACTCATTTTATTTTAATTTCTTGTATGTCTCCCATGTATTTTCTTAATACATTCGGGACTATTATGGTGCGATTATTTGTTTGATAATTTTCAAGAATCGCAACCATTGTGCGCTCCGTGGCGACAAGTGTACTATTCAGCGTATGTACCAGATGTGTTTCTTCAGTGACTTTTTCTCTGTGACGTATACTTAATCTTCTCGACTGGAAATCAATACAATTAGAACATGATCCTATTTCTCTATACTGATTTTGTCCGGGCATCCATGCTTCTATATCATACGTCTTTGAAGAGACCTTGCCTGTATCCGCACTACACAACAGTACTACTCTAAATGGGATTTCTAAATTTTGGTAAAATCTTTCTGTGATATTTAACATTTTTTCGTGTTCATCAAATGAGTTCAAGGAATCTGAGATCACAAATTGTTCCACTTTTTCGAACTGATGAACCCTGAAAATTCCCTTCATGTCTTTACCATGCGCGCCAGCCTCCTTTCGAAAGCAGGGACTAATACTAGCATATCTTAAGGGCAACTTTCTTGAGTCCAAAATTTCATCCATGTGCATTGATGCCATTGCATGCTCCGATGTACCAATCAAAAATAGATCTTCATTTTCAATTTTATATATTACATCTTTAAAATCATCCATGATGATAGACCCCTTAATAGCATCGATCCTTAGCATAAATGGCGGTTGAATCAATTGATAGCCATGTTCAGCAAGAAAGTCCAAGGCATAGTTTATCAAAGCCTGGTTCATTTTAACGAGCTCATTTTTTAAGAAATAAAATCGAGCTCCGGATATTTTTGCAGCTCTTTCCATGTCAATTAGTCCAAGTGAATTGGCCAAATTAACGTGGTCCATCTTAAAGCCAGAATTAATGTAATCATCATGTATCCTGATTACAATATTATCCTTTTCACTATCTCCAGTTGGCACTGATTCATTTAAAATATTGGGAATCGAGTAAATTAACTCAGAGTATCTTTTTTCCACTCTGTTTTTCTCGCCTTCCAAACTGTGCATCAGCTCGCCAACATTTTTCATTTCATCGAGTTCTTTATTTACAATTTCTTGGTTCTTTTTCTTCTTCGCAATAGTTTGAGATAAAGTATTTTTTCTGTGTCTTAAATTCTGAGTTTCTACTATTAACTCACGCCTTTTTTTGTCTAGATCCAATAGTTTCGAAAATGGATATTCGACTTTTCTTCTCTTTAGCATGTCTTTAATGACTAGGGGATTTTCCCTGAGAAGCTTAGGATCAATCATTTGATGTCACTATGCTTGATAACGATATGTGTTCTAGTAGTTCATCTATAGTGTTAAGGAACGTTCCTGTTCCATTTTCGCAATAAATATCAATCACTAAATATTTGTTATGAGCTTTAATATCAATCTTTAATCCTTCGGGGATACGAATATTATCTGGTGTTAGTGCATCGATAATAGTATCTACTTCCTTCTCACTGTCAAAGTGTATTTTCATACTAGACTTGATATTAAACCCTTCATTCATTTCGAGATGTTCTTGATTAGTTTCGAAATAATAGAGATCAATGTATCCTCTTGTGCCGAAGGAATTATAATTTGTCCATCGGCTTTACTAAATGTCACTTTACTTCCATCAATTGTATTTGACAATTCCTTTGCCATCTGTTCAACATCCATGTTTCCACCGTAACCAGAGCTAAGGAAATATTTGGAATAAGTCTCATCAATTACTATTTTCATGATTATCACTTTATTCATAAATTGATAATGAGATGTCAAAAGACGAGACAGGTAACCAACGTAACCAACATAATCTGGCTCAATGATTCCATCCGCACTAATGAATACAACCAAGCCCTTATCAGAGATTCTCCATTTTTCTTTTAGGATTTTAGAGACTAATTTTTGTGAACTATTCTTAAATTCTTGTAAGTCCCTTTCGGCCTCTTGGAGAGATTCTGTCCGTTCACCAAGGCAAATGCTCAAGCCTATTCCAGATTTCATACTAAGTGCACAAGAATTCAATAACTCTGAAAATCTACGTGCGTCATATAAATGACTGCCGTATTCTTCGGCCGGAAGAACATAGGTATAACCTATGAGAATGTTTTCTAAATTTTCAACATTCCTGTTCATTTGAGAACTAAGGTGATTCTTGATAGATTCAATAATAAGAAATTTCTCCTCTTGATTAAGATCGGCTATTGTCTTCCATCTTTGATCTTTTTTCAAGTTAATGTTAGTGTTCTTCATGAGCTCAAGACACTTGTCGCTATTCGATGTTATTCCATACAAATATGGGATGGATGTATTGGCAATAGATTCATGGATGGGTAAGGATTCATTAAAGGACAACAAAATATCAATATCTGTTTGCATAAATCCATTTTTTTCTGAATCTTTTAGTATCTCATTATTAAGACCAATAAGAGATCTCTTGTCTCCCACATCTTGATATTCTCCCAATGCTGAAACAATTGCAAGCGGAGATAGATCTGTAAATTTTTTATCCATACTTTTTACTAAAAGATAAGAAATACCTCCTGAAGTAACCTCATTATCCCCATCAATTTCGTATTTCCACGGATTTAAGATAGCATTATTATCGTCTGTTGCTATCTCGGCAAAAGAAAGTTTTCTATGGTCCAGTACAATCCACTCGTTGGAAAAAAACTTGGTGAATAATTCTGATGAACCCGTGCCAAGCTCTGTGAAAAAATAAAATTCATGATCTTCACTTTTTAAATCAGCTAAACTTTCTTGACTGATTTTATTCACAAAGCGGGCTGTTGCCTTTCCGCCCAATTTCCAAATAGCTCTAATCAATAGGCTTGCAGAAACAATTCCATCGCATGATGAGTTCGATACTATTAAAGTATCTTTTCTATCGTTAATTAGATTCTTTACTTTTTCACTAGTTGAATTTACATTTTCATAAAATTCCTTGTAACCCATTTAATTCATTATTCAAGTCGAGCAATTACTGCAGCATATTTCCAATTTTGTGAAATTTTTCCTTTCTTTTTATAATATTTTGAGAGTCTATGTATCTTTGCTTCTATCAATTCAAGCGAACGAATATTTCTTTTGTCAGTATTGTGCACCTTTAGATGTTTTTGTAAAGCCAATGCCTTTTGAACTAGTTGGTTGAGGTCCTCAGGCATCTCTGGAGTAGAATTATTTTCCTCAAGAAGCTGGCTTATTCCCTTTCCCAATATTGGTTTTATTAGAGGAACTCCATATTGGTCCCTCATTCGAACCCCTATTTCACTTGGACTGAGGCCATCCTTTGAAAGCTGAACAATAATGGTAGACAATTCTGATTTCTGATTAATCCAAGAGGGAGTAGTGTACGAAATAGGACGTGTTGAATGTGATTTCCCGTGTGTATGAGCATGAATCCGAGCCATTTAAGTAGAAATCAATAATGTGCATCTTAAATGTTACTTATACAATAATCAAACTAGAAATTCCTAATTCTAACAACAACACTATTTTAAATTTGTCTGAAAATATTTTCAAGACCAATAAGGTTATATATTTGGATTCGAATTTACAAATTTAGTATGAATTCAGTTACCGTCGTTACAGTAGCAACAATACTGATTGCAATGGGACCATTAGCGTTAACCTTGTATCAAACCGCAAGTGCACAATATGCCACTGGTAGTAATCCTGGGGGACTTAGTGTTGAGGAACAACTCAAACTCGCTAAGGAAAAGGTATCCAATGCTGAACAAGCTGGTGCATACGGTTCTGGAACACCGTTCTTTGGTAAGAATATTGGTGATGCTGCAATTTACACTGCTGCAATAGTTGCAATATTTGGTGCCGTAGCTGCTGCATTCTTTGTGATGAGCAGAGGTAAAAAACCGGTAAAAGCATAGGGCTACTTTACTACTATTTTTTGTTTTTATACCCATTACTTATTTTACGATAATGAAAACGTGAGTGTTTCCGCTTCGATTAAACTCCTAATTGTAAATTCTAAGCTGCCCAAGGCGCTCATTTGAAAGCTTTCGATTTTCGTTTTTGTGTGAATATTCTGATCGATTTTACTCCCACTTGAATCCGATTTACCAAAATGTATATATCATAGAATTAATTTGCTAATAGATAATGAGCGGAATTGAAGGACTTGTTACAATGATTGGAAATTCAGTACACAGTCTAATTGGTCAAATTGGTCCATCGTACGATCCTTTATTTTACGATGTAATGGTCTACATATTCGGAACAATGATGTTTGCAGTGTTCTTACTTGCAGCAATAGCTTTCTGGTTAAGGAAAAAAGGACTCGGTGGCGGTTCAGCAAAGGAAAAATGGGTAGGAGAGCTGGATAAATATTTTGAGCAACAACAAATAGGTCTGATTCCTGACGAAAAACATCACTGGTAAATTATATAAGTCAATCCCTAAAGATTCTTATTTTTTATTTTATTTTTTTAGTAGATCCGATACATGCAGGCTAGGATTTCATTAATTTAAGTAATTAACTTAGTCCTAAAAAACGACTACTGTACTTCAATCGCAGATTCGGTGAACCCAAATTTAACTAGGTAAGATTTTACATCTTCCCTGTGGTCTCCTTGTAGCATAATAAACCCATCTTTTGCAGTTCCGCCACAGGCTAATTTACTTTTCAATTCTTTGACTATATGTTGTATGTCACTCAATTTCGGATCAATACCTTCTATCATGGTAGTTGTTTTGGAAAAACGTCTTGTTTCAAGTCTTATTACAATTCTTGTTTCTTCTTTATCCAGCTCGCCACATGCGCAAAGGTCGTTTGGTAGTCCACATTTTTTGCATATCACCGCCATATTATAAGTAAATTCCATTGGACTATTCTCATTATTAAGCCTTGCCCGATTAAAAAAAAGTACTAAGATTTGTGAATGATCGGAAAAAAATTGAAATGTCATTATTATTGTCTAACGATTAATGAGAACTTAAGTTATTGCTAGCCGGTAAGAAGACTTTAATTTACATGATCGTAAAGATCAAATGCAATATATGTCAATTCCTGGTGACAAATATAAAGAAAATCTAAAACAAGCTGCAGATTTCTTGCTTAAGGGAGGAACCCTACTATCTGAACCTTGCGAAAAATGCAACGGAGTCCAAATAAAAAAAAATAATGAAGTGACATGTATTATTTGTGGGAACGCTAATACGCTAAAGGAACCAAAATCAACAGAAGACATCGACGAGACTGTCGACAAGAGAACATTGGCAGATTTTAGCATAAGAGAAAAAATAGGAGAGAGACTAGTGGAATTAATAATGAATATTGGTTCAGATAAAAATTTAGATGAGGAGGAGCAAAGATTGAGAGTCATTGACATTTATATCAAAATTTTAGAAAAAATAAAGGTTCTCAAGTAATTTTAAGACTTTCTAATATTACAAGTTAATAAAACGGAATGTATTTAAGAGATGATTCTGAAATAACTTTTACATTGGGGGAAGGAAAGAAAAAAAATGCACCATTGCCTGCATCAAGCGCAGGATTATTAAGGTTTTTTGAAGATGAAACTCGTGGTGTTAAGGTAAAACCAGAAATTATACTAGGTGTTACTGGTGCTCTCATAGGAATTTCTATAATTATCAGAATCGTTTTCCCAGTATAGAATTCTATTAATAGCATTAATTGATGAGTGAAGATAGTGTAACTGAAATACACAGAAGATGGTATTTCACACTACTAAATCCATCTTCGTACAAAACCTCGGCGGCAATCTCGATAATTGCGTCATTAGGAATAATAGGCATTAATTATACTTCCTATTCTCATTTTACGGAATTAATAACTCATTTTGTCATAGCAACTGGAATTACTGTAGGTGGTTTTTTTCTAGATCTATTCTTACTAAAGGGAACACCTACAAATAAGATTTCAAAAGTGATTCATGTTGCAGCTTTTTCAAGCTCCCTTTGGCTAGTAACTATTTTATTAGGATTATTAGCAAATAATATTTTGAGTAAAAATTCAGATATCGTTAATTATGATTTGGTAGGAATGTTCATTGCAAGTGGACTTCGTTACGGTATTTTTGTTTCAGTCTTTGGGTCAAGAATAATTAGAGCTGTATTAATATCATTTATTCTGCCTACTATTTTTTTTACTAATTTGTTACCATATACTTCCACATTTATTCTTCATGACCATGTTACGGAACTAATTATGGGTTCTCTTATCTTTTCAGTGGGGGTTGTATGGTCCATATTAGCTGACAGGGCAGGATATCCCAATATCAAAAGCACTTTTAGAATATTACAGGCATTTTTATCTGCATGGACAGAAAATAAGCAAGAAAAGATGGAAGACATACTTGAATCAAGATCCAAAGTAGATAAGATAAGAACCCAGATGATGAAATTTGAAAGACAAGACGGAAAACAAGTATTTGTTGTATTGCCCGATATACATCCAGGGCCGTTTAATCCAATAGGTGGGAGTAATCTTCCTGATAAACTATTTAATTTCTTTCAAAAAAATGCAATAGTTTTACACAGTATTTCTGACCATTCATCAAATTTGCCTACAATCTCAGAAGTCAACAAGTATCTTGTATCATTAAAAAATTCAATAATAAAAAATAGTGGCAATGAGTGTACGTTGCCTTTACAAACAAAATCGGATGATTTCACATTGACTTGTTTAAGTTTCAATACTAGCGTATTCATGATCATTTCAAAAGATAGTGGGATGGAGGACTTGCCATATTCAATTCGAGAAAAAGTCGAAGAATATGTCAAACAGGCAGGATTTTCTGACATCATGATTGTTGATGCACATAATGCACAGGGAAAAAAGATTTCTTCAGAACAAGAAACGATCCTTTGTGATCTTGCGTTATCTTCTTTAAAAAAACTAAAGAGTTTAAAATATCATTCCTATAGAATTGGATACGCCAATTCTACAGGGTCAGAATTCAAATTTATTGAATTAGGTGGAGCTGGTATTGGTGCTCTGAATTTTCAAATTAACAATGAGAATTATCTTATTGGCTGGTCCGATTCAAACAATCTTGTTAACGGATTACGAGATAGAATTCTCAATGAATTAAATCAGCAAGGATTCTCCATGTTAGAAATCTGCTCATCAGACACCCACTCCAGTTCTGGAAAAAGAACACGTATGGGATATTATGCACTGGGAAATGTTACTAATTATGAAAAAATTATTAGAGCTTTCAAAGAGATTTCTCAAAAGGCCCTATCCAATGTATCATCTTCAAGATTTTCGTTTTTGGATTCATATTCTCAATTAAAATTAATGGGAAGGGATCAATTCGATAATTATGCTGCCGCCTTAAATAGGTCTATGAGCATAACAAAGGTTTCGCTAGGGGTTACGGTAGCGTTGTACATTATCATGTTAGTTATTTCATGAAGATATATATACTAAGCAAATTTGGATAATTCACTTCTTTTTCAATCGTTCTCTCTTTTTGATAACACTATTATACAAATTTTTTCTATAGTCTTCAACATCATCTGATATACTCTTTGAACCTAAAGCTAATATTTGACATGCTAGAATTGCGGCATTTATGGAACTGTTAATTGCAACACAAGCGACTGGAATTCCACTTGGCATCTGGACAATTGAAAGGAGAGAATCCACCCCATTTAGATTATGACTCTCTATAGGGACACCAATAACTGGTAACGTAGTCAGCGATGCAATCATACCAGGTAAATGTGCGGATCCTCCTGCTCCTGCTATAATTACCTTTAGGCCCCTACTTTTCGCAGTTTTTGCATACTCGAACATTAGATCCGGGGTCCTGTGAGCTGAAACAATTTCCATTTCATATGGAACGTGATTTTTTTCCAGAAATTCTGACGCCTGAACCATAACTTTTAGATCCGAATCACTTCCCATAATAATTCCAACAAGTGGTTTATTCTTCTTATCTATTTCCACGCGGTTTACCTACTTTTATCAAATTCCTTACTGTATTAGCTCTAGATAACGCTTCCTCTACGTTTTCTGCAGTTATGGTAAAATGCCCTAATTTTCGTTGTGGTTTTGTTTTCTTTTTTCCATAGAAATGCACTTTAAGACCAGGAATGGTGAAGGCTTTTTCAATTCCTTTTAAACAATAAGTACCAGTGTAGTTAGGTATTCCTAGAATATTCATCATGACAACAGGAGACATCAATCTCGGCTTTGCCAACGGTAGACCAAGTATGGCACGTATGTGTTGCTCGAATTGAGAAACACTACATGCCTCGATTGAAAAATGGCCAGAATTGTGGGGTCTGGGTGCTATTTCGTTTATCATTAATTTGTTGCCTTTGAGAAACATCTCGATACCAAATACTCCAACACCCTTCAGGGAATTAACAACCTTTTCAGCTATCATCTTTGCCTGGGTCTCGACTCTGGTACTGATCTTTGCTGGAGCGATACTGGTGTCTAAAATATTGTTGGAATGAATGTTTTGTGCTACTGGGAAAGATACTGTATCTCCACGCGTGTTACGAGCAACCATGACAGATACTTCCTTTGTAAAATGAATGAATTTTTCTATCATACAACTCCTCCCTTCAAAATACTGAATCCCTCTTTCTACATCACGAAGAGTCCTGACTAGGAAATTTCCTCTGCCATCGTAGGAATCTTCGCAGGCTTTTAGCACTGATGGATAACCGAATTCTTCGCAAATTTTTTTCGCTTGTTCAACTGTTCTAACTTCTTCAAATTCTGGAACTTGAATTCCTTTTGCTCTTAGGAATCTCTTTTGTCTTAGCTTATTTTGAATTGTATTTAATACGCCCGAACCCGGATGAACAGCATACCCTCTTGATTCCAGATCTTTTAGAACTGAGGAATTTGCAAGCTCAATTTCAAAGGTTAATACATCAGATTTGTTTGCCAGTTCAATAATCGATTTTTCATCTTTAAAATCACTAACAACCATTTGATCCGCAATAGATGAGGCAGGACAATTCATATCAGGATCTAAATACGCAACATTTAGTGACATTCTTTTTGCCTCTAATCCGATCATCTTACCGAGTTGTCCTCCTCCTATGATTCCTAATGTAATATCATTAGGATAGAGTTCAGATTTGTTAATTGAATGTTTCATCGATAAAATACAAAATTTATTGGAAATTTAAAGTATGTATATTTGTTTAAACTTTAAAAGTTTATAGATCTATTAATTGATATGAGTCTTAAGGGAAAAGTTGCTATTGTAACAGGTGCAGGTGGAGGAGTAGGAAGATCTACAACTGAACGCCTCGTTAATGAAGGATGTAAAGTGACCCTGGTTGGTAGAGATCGTTCAAAATTGACAAAGGTTATTTCAGATACTGATAAGGCCAATGATTTACTAGCTGTAAGTGCAGACATCACCAAAGAGGCAGAAGTGCTAAACGTTATTGAGCAAACTATATCATCGTTCGATACTGTAGATATTCTTGTAAACAATGCTGGCGTCCTAAACGATCCTATTTCATTTCACATGATGAGTGAAGATCAATGGGATAATCTAATCTCTACAAATTTGATAGGGACGTTTCAGATGACCAAGGCTGTTTTGCCAATAATAATGGATAAGAAAATTGGAAGTATTGTTAACATCTCTTCATTACTAGGAATCCGTGCAATTCCAAATGTGCCTCTGTCCATTTATGGAGCTACCAAAGCTGGTATCATAATGTTTACAAAAAGTATAGCAGTAGAATACGGACCATTTGGTATTAGGTGCAACTGTATTGTACCATCTACAATAAGAAGTCCCATGATAGAACCTTACTTGCAAGATGAAAAGTCTAAAGAATTATTAGAATCGTCATTTCCATTAAGGAGGATAGGCGATACTAGTGACATTTCAGGAGCAGTCGTTTATCTATGTTCGGATGATGCAAATTGGATTACTGGAACAACTTTGACTATTGATGGCGGCTTTTCTGCAAAATAAGTTAGGACAGGATAAAATATCATTATGCTAGACTAGGATTTCACCAGGTCAGATTTTTTCTGCTTGATTAATGGGATTACCTTTCCAACTATTATTTCATGAAAATTATCTGTTCCAGGGTCAAGAGAAAGTATTATTACGAATGATAACTTTCTATTTTCGTCAGTTATAGGGATGGTAGCTCGGATAAGTTTTGAATAATGCGAACTTGCGTATTGTATCTTGCCCAATAATACTTCCCACCTTAGCCTGGTAAATTGTCTGGTAGCAGCAGTAATTGCATATTGAGCTCTTTCTTCAGAAGAGAGTAATGGCTTGATACCCTTACGATAACTTATATGTAATATTATGCCATCTTCATTTGTAATCCCTGCAGATCTAATTGATGAATCAAGTTTGATTATCTCTTGACATAACGTCTTGAATACCGAATTTTTCAATAAAAAAAAATTAGCATTCGGTAATTTTAATGTCATGATTTCTTGTTTACTTCTTTTTTCTCAAAAACGTCCAGCAGATCTGGACGTACCGTGGGAGAAAATGACTTCGCTTAAAGTTAGAATTACAAAGAAAAACTCTTCTTATCATGAGCCCATCATCCCCGGCATTTTGATCGGTGTTCGGTAGCCCGTACTTATGTTTATTCCATTGTCAGCTATGATTCTAACAAGATTCAAGTTACTTCCTTCTGGGGGTGAGAGTGAAATTTTTTCACCAGGATTGATATATTGTATTGTTTCGTTCTTGATACCATAATTAATAACAACATGAGTCACTGGTTGTTTTCCTACATTAGTCAGCATAATCCTACTGTTTGTGAAAAGTGATTGCTGCTCTTTCATGGCGTCGACCTCCAATGAATAGTCAGGACGTTGATAATATTGGATAATTAGATATGAAAGAAAAGACAGAGAAACAAGCCCTGCAATGCAGATGAAAATAAGATTTAGCCTTTTCAATTTAAATTAGTTGAGTTTACAAATATTTAAGTAGTTTAGTAGAAGACTTTTCGGGAAATCGAATTTTAAATCCATGTTTTTAATTATCGTAAATTTTAATCTTCAATATCTCCCTTTATTTCAGCCCGAGTTTTGAAAACTGGCTTTATGCCTAGAGGTTTGTAACTCCCCGTTGAACAAGAAAAACACAATTCTTTTTCATCAATACCAATTGCCTGTGCCAACGTAATGGTATCATTGTAGATTACTTTGTCTGCACCGATACTTTTTGCAACTGCAGATTCAATGCGATTATCCCCTTGCTCTTGATTCTGAAACGCCAAAAGCTCCTCTTGTGATGGAAAATCAATACCTGCATAACATGGGTATTTTATAGGTGGAAAAGTGACTATGAGTGATATTTTTGATGCACCCGCTGATCGAAGAATCTGTATAATAGATTTTGAACTTGTGCCTCTGACTATACTGTCGTCGATTACCACTACGTTTTTTCCTCTAATAACTTCTGGTATTGGAACAATACCCTTGTTAATTTCGATCCGCTCACCATGATATGGTTCGATAAAGCTCCTCATAGACCCTTTTTTTCGATATCTGTCTTTCAATAATCCCTCTTCAAAATGAATCCCTAATTCTTCAGCATATCCCAATGCGGCGGGTCTTGCCGAGTCAGGAACTGGAATGACAACATCCGCATCATATACTGGATATTTTCTTGCTAAGTAATGACCCATTTTTTTTCTTGCTTCATATACATTAACTCCTTCAATAATACTACTTGGATGGGAAAAATATGTAAATTCAAACGCACAATGTGAATGATATTCGCTAGTAGAAAATTGTTGTCTTTCTATCCCATTTAAACTAAGTTTCAATAATTCTCCAGGTTGGATATCTCCGAGAAGTTTACCACCTACAGTATCAATAGCGCATGATTCGGAAGCTATCATGTACGTATTTGATTCTTCGATATGTCCTAACACTAATGGTCTGAATCCGCGTGTATCACGAACGGCATAAACAGACCCGTCATCCGTTAAAAGTGTAAAGCAAAAGGAGCCTATCATTTCTTCTTTTAATACTCGAAGGGCTTGGATCATATTATCATTCTTTTCAAGATGCATCATCAATCTTTGTGCTGCCAACAGGGTATCGGTCATTGTCTGAGGTGAAAAAGTGCATCCTCCGACCATATTGGATAATTCTTCTACATTCGCTATGGTTCCATTATGTGCTATACAAAGATCTTTTATTTTTAATGGCTGGGCATTGTCTAAATTACTTTTTCCGATAGTAGAATATCGAACATGACCAATAGCTGCATTAGATTTGAATTTTCTAATGAGGTACCTAAAATTTCTTGAAGCAGAAACCAAGCCTAAACTTTTGTATGGAGATTTCGAGGGTACTGCGAATCCCCACGACTCTTGACCCCTGTGCTGTAGTGCTCGCAAAGAATCAAGCACGTAAGGTATTACATTATGGCCATCCAGTGAAAAAAAACCAACAACGCCACAATTTTCATGGACCATTAGTGATCACTTCTTAGAGATGGATTTAATTAAAATTTACTCCACATAAATTCGTGACTAAGTTCCATCCATTATGTGATTAATTGAGTTGTATCTGCAAGCCAGGTCATAGACTGATAAATTTATTATTTCTTTACCAGAATAATGTAAATTCAAAATCTTGGTGGTTTCGACTTCTCCTATTTCAGAAAAAATACATCTTCTACTTCTCAATAACTTTTTTACCCTGTCTGGTTGCTTACTGCCGATTATGAATCTGGAATGACTCTCGGAAAAGAGCAAGTAGTCATGACGTGAGCAATCACTTGGAATTTTTTTCAAATCGATAGCTATTCCCACGTTGCCAGAAATGGCTAATTCAGCTAATGCTGCTCCAATTCCGCCCTTTGAACAGTCATGCACGAAATCGATCAATCGCTGCTGGATAAGCGCCAATACCGCCGAGTTATTTTTTCTATCGATGTCTAGATCTACCTTTGGCACGTTACCGTATTTTGAATGCCCCATTAAGTCAGTATATTCAGTTCCGCCCAATTCCTCATATGTTTTACCCAAAACAAACAATGTATCGCCAAAAGTTGGAACACACTTGGTAATGTTCGATCTATCTTTAATCAGGCCAATGGTTCCTATTA
>Ga0209382_10000993_pt1 | contig 45916 bp, 45 predicted proteins | sample SoiMetdeltSBSDD5_FD_187599 | JGI IMG/M metagenome (GOLD analysis project Ga0209382, IMG submission 187599) | Bulk soil microbial communities from a Populus tree surrounding site in Tennessee, USA - Soil MetaG P. deltoides SBSDD5 (SPAdes) (version 2) | ecosystem: Environmental > Terrestrial >...
TGAGGGCGGGCTCGGCTTGAGGGCGGGCTCGGCTTGAGGGCGGGCTCGGCTTGAGGGCGGGCTCGGTGCAGGGCGGGCTCGGCTCATGCGGGCCCGGTAACCACCCCGCTCAAGTTCGAAGAGCCGCTAAGGGGCGCTCGCTAAGGGAGGCCCTTGCCTAAAACAGGCTGGGCGGCCATCGGCACCGCTGACTGGCGGTGCTCGCGGCGCAGCAGCCAGAAGTAGGCGAAGAACGCCCCGGAGGCGAAGATCCACCACTGGACCGCGTAGCCGAGGTTGAGCCAGTCGTTCTCCCGTCCCACCGGGATCGGCACCAGGTCCGTCGACTCGTCGTCGGCCGTGACGTAGGCGGGCGCCACCCGGTACGGCAGCTTCGTCGCGATCTCGGGGACGCCTACACGCCGGGCCTGCCACTGCCCGTCGCGCAGTTCGACCTTGGGATCGGGTTCGGTGGCCCGGACCCGCCCGGTCACGGTGACGGTGCCGCCGGGCGCGGCCGGCACGTGCGGCTTCTCGACCGGCCCGCTGGGATGTGGTGGCACCCAGCCCCGGTCGACCAGCACAGCCGTCCCATCGGCAAGCAACAGCGGCGTCAGGATCTCGTAACCGTTCCTGCCGGCCACGGTCCGGTTGCGGACGAGGATCTCCAGGTTGGGGTCGAACTCGCCGGTCACCGACACCCGCGTCCACTCTTTCGCCCCGGCGCTGTATGGCACAGGCTCAGCGGTGGTCCCGGCCGTGATCCGGGCGTTGATGTCGCTTCGCAGCTCATAGCGTGCCCACTGCCACCGGCCGAGGAATATCATGACGGTAGCGGCGACAGCGGTCAGGCACAGTAAGCCCAGCCAGCGTGGGGTGAAGAACAGGCGCAGCACGCGCCCAAGTGTACGAGTGTGATTCCTATCACTTAGAGTTCCCAGCGTTCACTAAACGCCTATTCAGCTAGCGATCGCTTTTCCGGGGTAAGTTGAGCCGCGGTTGGCCCCTCGATGTTGGGAGAAACATGTCTGGCTACGTCTCGGTGCGCAGGTTTCCAACCCTGACCGTCCAGACGCCTCGCCTTGATGTCAGGCCGCTCACCTCCGACGACGCGGATGCGGTGGCACAGGTGTTCGCCGACAAGCAGACCCAGCGCTGGCTGCCCTTCCCGCAAGAGTTCGGGCAGATCGAGGGGTTGTCCTGGTGCACGGACATGGCCGCGGAGCGCCGCGACAGCGGCCAGGGCGATCATTATGGCGTCGTGCGGCGCGAGGACGACCGCCTTGTCGGCTGCGTCTGGTCGAGGCGCACCGACTGGGGTGGCCGGGTCACGGAGCTTTCCTATGCGGTGGTGTCCGATGCTCGCGGGTTCGGCGTGGCGCCTGAGGCCGTCGACGCCATCACGCTGGCGCTCATCCTTGAGCACGGGTTCCAGCGGGTGGAGGTGCGGGTGGCGCCGGGCAACATCGCCTCCCGCCGGGTGATGGAGAAGGCCGGCTTCACCTATGAGGGGTTGCTGCGCAACGCGGGCACCGTCCACAGTGGACGAGTAGATCTCGAGGTGTGGTCCATGGTCGCCGCCGATCTGAGGTAGCGGCCTTGATGCTGGCAGCTTGGGGGCCTTGCCGACCATGCCGGCGCCAGGCGGGCTGAAGTAGGAAACCGGCTGTCCCGCCAAGGTATCCCGCAGCGTGTACGAAACCGTCTCGATGGGCTTCCTGGCGTTCCCGCCGCCCACTTGTGGGACGGGTTGTCCGGGTCGGCTGTGAAGGCGGCCGCGGCGAGAAAAGGTACCTATTAGACCGGCGAACCGCGGCCGGGGGACCTGAGTCGGCATCGCGATATCGCACATGATGAAGTTGGCATGTGAAGAGCCAGCCCGACGGTGAACTGATTGGCCCGACGATCGAGCGTGTCCAGGCGCCCGACCCCGCGGCGATGGCCGCCGCTCGCCATCATCAGACGCGCCTGACCAAACCCGCCGGATCCCTCGGGGAGCTGGAGGAACTGTCTGTGCGCTTGGCGGGCTTGGCGGGGCAATACCCGCCGCCGCTTGTCACCCCGGCGTCGCTGGCGGTCTTCGCGGGCGATCACGGCGTCCACGCCCAGGGCGTCACCCCGTGGCCGCAAGAGGTCACCGCGCAGATGGTGACCAACCTTCTCAAGGGAGGCGCGGCGGTCAACGCCTTCGCCCGCCAGACCGGCGTTACGGTGACGGTTGTCGATGTCGGGGTCAAGGAGGACATCAACCCTCAGCCGGGACTGGTCTGCGCCAAGGTGCGCGGCGGCACGCGGGACATGACGGTCGAGCCGGCCCTGACGCGCCAGGAGGCGACCGCCGCGGTCGAGGTGGGGATCACCGTGGCCAACCAGATGGTCGATTCGGGGGCGCGCATCCTGCTCACCGGCGACATGGGCATCGGCAACACGACCGCTTCGGCGGCGCTCATCTCGGTGTTCACCGGCCGCGATCCGGGGATGGTCACCGGGTACGGCACCGGGATCGACAACGCGACCCACGTACGCAAGATCGAAGTGATCAAGCGCGCCCTGCGGCTGCACGGCCCCGACCCGTTGGACCCGGTCGGGGCGCTCGCCGCCGTCGGCGGCCTTGAAAACGCGGCCCTGACCGGCTTCATCCTCGGCGGTGCCGCGCGCCGGGTGCCGGTGCTCCTCGACGGGGTGATTTCGCTCTCGGCCGCGCTTGCCGCCAATGCCCTGGCGCCGTTGGCCCGGGAGGCGATGATCGCGGGGCACCGCTCGGTCGAGCCGGGCGCCACGGTGGCGCTTGCCAAGCTGGATCTGGCCCCGCTGCTGGAGTTGGGCATGCGTCTGGGCGAGGGGACCGGTGCGGTGCTTGCCTATCCGATCGTCGCTTCGGCGGTGCGGGTGCTGCATGAGATGGCCACGTTCGACCGCGCCGGAGTCTCCGAGGTTCCCGAGGAATGAGCGAGCTGTATCCGCTCGGGCTCAGGCTCGAAGGGCGCACGGTTCTCGTCGTGGGCGGCGGCTCGGTGGCGACAAGGCGGGTCCCGGCCCTGCTGGCCGCCAGGGCGGACGTCAGGCTCGTCTCGCCGGCCATCACGCCGGCGCTGCGCGGCCTCGCCGACGCGGGCCGTCTACTGTGGACGGAGAGGGCGTTCGCGCCGGCGGACCTCGACGGGGTGTGGCTCGTCCAGGTCGCGATCGACGACCACGCCGCCGCCGGCGAGATCTCGAGCCTGTGCGAGCAGCGGCGCATCTTCTGCGTGCGCGCCGACGACCGCCACGCCGCCAGCGCCTGGACGCCGGCCGTGACAAGGCACGGCCCCGTGACAGTGGCCGTGCTGGCGGGCGGCGACCCGAGGCGGGCGATGGCGGTGCGGGACCAGATCTCGCACTCCCTCCAATCGCAGCCCGCCGGCTTCGAGACCCACAAGGGCATGGTGGCGCTGGTCGGCGGCGGCCCGGGCGACCCCGAGCTGATCACCGTCAAGGGGCGAAGACTGCTCGCCGAGGCCGACGTCGTCGTCGCCGACCGCCTCGCCCCGGGCCTGCTCCTCGACGAACTGCGCCCCGAGGTCGAGCTTGTCGACGTCGCCAAGCTGCCGTACGGCCCGGCCGCGCAGCAGGACGAGATCAACAAGATCCTGATCGACCGCGCGAAGCGGGGCCGGTTCGTGGTGCGGCTCAAGGGCGGCGACCCCTATGTGTTCGGCCGAGGCGGGGAGGAGGCGCTGGCCTGCGCCCAGGCCGGGATCGAGGTGCTGGTGGTGCCCGGCGTCACGAGCGCGACGGCGGTGCCGGCCGCCGCCGGGATCCCCGTCACCCACCGCGGCGTCGCGCACGAGTTCAGCGTCGTGAGTGGACACCTCGCCCCCGGCGATCCGGAGTCGCTTGTGGACTGGACCTCGCTGGCGCGCCTGCGCGGCACCATCGTCGTGCTGATGGGGCTGCGCCATCTCACCAGGATCGTGGACACGTTGGTCACCGAAGGACGCTCACCCGGTACCCCCGCAGCAATAATCCAAGAGGGCACAACAAATTTCCAAAAGGTGACGCGGGCAACCCTAGCCGGATTGCCCGCGCTTGCTCAAGAATTCAGGCCCCCGGCCGTCGTCGTCATCGGTGACGTTATAAACGTCATAGGCTCTTGAGCACCGAGCGGCTGCCGCCGATCACCTTGTAACCCAGCCAGTCGTTGATCGCGAGCATCGGGGCGTTGGTGTAGTCGTTGCATGTGAAGGCGGCGGTGACGCCCTTGTCCGCGGCGCGGCGCAACGACACCGACTTGAGCAGCTTGGCCAGGCCGCGCCCGCGGAACTGGCGCAGGGTGCTGGTCCCGGATGACATCGCCTTGCCGGTGGCGCGGTTGACCTCGAGGTTGGTGGTGGCCGCGGGCACGCCGTCGACCACCGCCGCGACACTGACCTCACGGTCGAAGTCGGGCGCGTTCCAGATCTGGTTGAGGAACATCTCGTACGGCATGCCGCCGTTGGGTACGTCGCCGGGCTCGTCGAGGAACGCCTCGGTGTCGACCGCGTGCGATGTCACTGGCCCCAGCTCCTCCAGGCTGACGATCTCCACTCCGGCCGGGATGGCCGGCATGGGCGGCAGCTCGCGCGGGTCGACGACGGACCAGCGCTCGTTGGCACCCACCTCGAAGCCCTGCCGCCGCGCCCAGGCCAGCACCTGCGGCGAGTCGAGCGCGTGCGCCTGCACGCGGTGTGCCCCGATCTCGCGCACGTGCTCGATCAGCCGGTCGTGCAGCTCCTTCGCGACTCCCCGTCCTCGCGCCTGCGGGTCGACGATCAGAAACATCCCACTCTCGCCGGGGTTGGCGGCCATCACGTTGAGGCTGCTCATGCCGAAACCGACCAGCCTGGAGTCGATGAAAGCGCTCAGCCGCAGCGGCTTGCCCTCGGGCGGGTTGGTGCGGAACCAGTTCTCCTGCGTCGCCAGGCTGGCGACATGCCAGGGGAACGTCGCCCGGCGGATCGGATCCACCCGGGCGATGTCCTCTATGACGGCGTCACGAATCTCCACGCAGCGACGCTACTTGGTGGACAGCAGCTGAGCACAGCGAATTAAGCCCAGATGCGAGTAGGCCTGCGGGTGGTTACCCAGACCGCGCTCAAGATCCGGGTCGTACTGCTCCGGCAGCAGGCCGGTCGGCCCCGCCGTCGCGAGCAGCTGCTCGAACAGCTCCTCGGCGTCGGGGCGGCGGCCCGTGCGCAGGTACGCCTCGATCAGCCAGGCGGTGCAGACGTGGAAGCCGCCCTCCTTGCCCGGCATGCCGTCGTCCCACTTGTACCGGTAAACCGTTGGGCCGGAACGCAACTCGGCCTCGACCGCCAGCACCGTCGCCAGGAACCGGGGATCGTCGTCGGCCAGAAGCCCCGACAACCCGATCCACAGCGACGACGCATCCATCTCCGGTGAGCCGTAGGCCACCGTGTAGGCGTTGGTCCCGTCGTGCCAGCCCTGGCTGAGCACGTTATCGGCGATCCGGTCGCGCAGCTGCTCCCACTCCGGGCTGCTGTCGCTGGTGTGCCGGGACAGGATCTTGATGGCCCGGTCGACCGTCATCCAGCACATCACCTTGGAGTAGACGTGGTGCCGCGGTGGCAGCCGCGCCTCCCACAGCCCGTGGTCGGGTTCGTGCCAGCGCTGCGCGACGGCGTGCACCATCGCCTCCAGCACCCGCCACTCGTCGTACTTGACCTTGCCCCGCTTCTCGGCCACGGCCATCAGCACGTCGGCCACGGGACCGAAGACGTCGAGCTGCAACTGCTTGTTGGCGGCGTTGCCCACGCGGACCGGACGCGACCCCGCATAACCGGGCAGGTTTTCGATGACCGCCTCGGGCCCAAGCTCGTAGCCGTCGACTGTGTAGAGCGGGTGCAGCCGCTCCGGGTGACCGCCGGTGCGCTCCACGCACACCCCCACCCACCGCAGGAACGCCTCCGCCTCGGTCAGGGAACCCAGGTCCACCAACGCTTTCACGGTCATCGCCCCGTCGCGCAGCCAGCAGAACCTGTAGTCCCAGTTTCTGATGCCGCCCAAGGTTTCCGGCAGCGAAGTGGTCGCGGACGCGAGCACGCCGCCACCGTCCACGTGGCACAGGCCTTTGAGCGTCAGGGCGCTGCGCATCACCAGTTCCGGTTCGACATTGGGCAGGCCGAGGGTGTGGCTCCAGTCCCGCCACGGCAGCTCGGCCCGCTCCAGCCGGTCCCCGGCGCCCAGCGCGTGGGGCGTCAGGTCCTGGCTGCGCAAGCGCAGGTCGAGCAGGACCTCGCCGCCCATCGCGGACAGGTCGACGACGGCGCGGGCCAGATCGTTGCCGCCATCGTTGACCACATCCCACTCCACGCCCTTGGCGTAGAGGCAGAATTGGTCGCTGGTGCCCAGGACGAGAAGCCCGTCGCCCAGCTCCTGGAGGCGCACGGGTACCTGCCCGAACTCGGGACGCGGCGCGAACTCGATCACCGCGACGGCGTGACCGGTCAGGCGGCGCAGCAGGTGGTCGCCGTCGAGCCAGTCGGTGACGGTCAGCCCCGACCACCGGGTCTCCACTGTCATGGTGCCGCTGCGGTAGCGCTGGCCCAGGGGGTGCCCGCCGCGCTGAGGGGCGATGGTGAAGTGCCCGGCGGGCGCGCCGCCCAGCAGGTCGGCGAAGATGGCGGCCGAGTCGGCCCGCGGGTGGCAAAGCCAGCTGACCCGGGCGTCGGGGGTGACAAGCGCCACGGTTTTCCCGTCGGCGAGCATGGCGTGCCGCTCGATCGGCACGGCTCGCTCACCGAACAGCCAGTTGCGCCGGGTCTCCAGCAGCAGCGCCAGCACCCGAACCGCCTGCAACGGATCGGCCACCCTGTATTGCGCGGCCGTCTCGCCGGAGCCGACCTTCACCCCGATATCCTTGCCCGACAAGGCTTTGAAGGCGTTCTCATCGGTCACGTCGTCGCCGATGAACAGCACCGCACCGGCCGAGACCTGGCGGCGCAGCTCCTCCAGCGCGGTGCCCTTGTGCCGGGCCAGCACCGAAAGCTCGATGACCTCCTTGCCCTCGGTGGTGTGGATGTCCGGCCACAGGGCCGGGCCGGTGCGGACCTTGTCCATGACGGACTCGGTGACCTCCTCGGAGGCGGTGCGGGTGTGCACCGCGATCGAGGCCGGCTTCGCCTCCAGCTTCACGCCGGGGTGATCCTTGGCCAGGCTCTCCAGCACGTGGAGCAGCTTGCCGCGCAGTTCGACCAGGTGCGGCTCCAGCCGCGTGACGAAGCCCACATCAAACTCGGAGCCGTGGCTTCCCACTAGATGGACCTCGCTGGGCAACCGGGACAGGGCTGCAAGATCACGAAGCGCCCGGCCGGAGACGACGGCGACCGTCGTCTGCGGCAGCGTGGCGAGCGAGCGCAGCGCCGCCACGGCCTCCGGCAAGGGTGCGGCAGCGGCTGGGTCCTCAACGATGGGGGCCAGCGTGCCGTCGTAATCACAAGCGACCAATAGTTGTGGGATGCGCGCTACTTGCGTGATGGCAGCACGCATGGCCGGCTCGAAGCCGTCGCGATCCACATCAATCGTCATCCAGATCCCCTAATGAACGCAGGAACTCGGAGGCCCACGCGGCGACGTCGTGGCGACGCAGATGCCGCTGCATGATGCCCATTCTGCGGCGGGCTTCGGCTGGGTCTACAGTCACGGCTCGCATGAGGGCATCCTTGACCCCATCGAGGTCGTGCGGGTTGCACAGGAACGCTTGGCGCAGCTCACCAGCCGCGCCCGCGAACTCGCTGAGCACGAGCGCGCCGCCGTGATCGGCGCGCGCTGCCACGTACTCCTTAGCCACCAGGTTCATGCCATCTCGCAGTGGGGTCACCATCATCACATCGGCCGCGCAATACAGCGCGGCCAACTCGCTACGACTGTACGACTGATGAAGGTAATGGACCGCAGGCACGCCGACCCTCCCGAAGTCACCGTTGATGCGCCCCACCTCACGCTCCACTTTGACCCTCAAGGCCTGATAGTGCTCCACCCGCTCCCTGCTAGGGGTGGCCACCTGAACCATGACGGTCTCCGGTACAGATAGCTTCCCATTTGACAGAAGCTCACGGAAAGCCTTCAGGCGGTGCTCAATTCCCTTGGTGTAGTCCAGGCGGTCGACGCCCAGGATTACGGTCTTGGGGGAGCCCAGCTCGGCGCGGATCTGCTCGCCGCGCTGCCGCACGAGGGGGTTGTCGGCCAGGCGCTGCATCTCGCCCACGTCAATCGAGATCGGGAAGGCCTCCGCTTTTACGCTTCGCCCCTCATATTCGAGCGTATTGCCCGAATAGGGGGTACCCAGAAGGTGCCGCGCAAGGCGGACAAAGTTCTGTGCCGCCAGGCGCTGCTGGAAGCCGACAAGATCGGCACCGAGCAGCCCGCGCAGCACCTCGGTCCGCCCCGGCTGCTGCATGAACAGCTCGATCGGCGGAAAGGGGATGTGCAGGAAGAACCCGATGCGAAGATCCGGGCGCATTTCGCGCAGCATCGCCGGTACCAGCTGCAGCTGGTAGTCCTGCACCCAGACAGTTGCCCGGTGCGAGGCCACGTCGGCGGCGGCCTGCGCGTAACGCCGGTTGACCTCCCGGTAGGTGTCGCGCCAGCGCCGCCGGAAGATGGGCGGCTCGACCGCGTCGTGGTAAAGCGGCCAGATCGTGGAGTTGGACTGGCCCTCGTAGTAGCGCTGCACCTCCTCGTCGCTCAGCGACATCGGCACGAGCTGGATGCCGTCGAAGTCGAACGGTGGCGGGGCGTCGCCTGCCGTACCCGACCACCCGATCCACGTCCCCTTGTGCTGGACGAGCACCGGGTGTAGCGCCGTGACCAGGCCGCCGGGGCTCGGGCGCCACCTGCGCCCCCCTCCGATGCGCGCTGCCGGCTGGTCGTCGCTGACCTCATCTACGGGCAGCCGATTAGCGACAACCACGAAGGAACTCCTGGTGGCCAAGACAGCCTCGCTTCCGTATCCGCCGATGCTTTCGTATCCGCTGCTTGCGTGGCCGCTGCTCGCGTATCCGCCGTTCGGACGATCTTCCGCCATCCTTTGAGATTACTGAGCGTTGTTTGTACCCGGATTAACGGCTGGTGCCGAGTTGCAGGGCGCCGCCGGGCGATCAGGCACGATCGTCGGCTCCCGGGGCGGCCCCGCCGCGCCGCCGGAGGCGGCGCCACGCTGTGGAAAGATTGGTACGTGGCTCAGTACATCTACACGCTCGATAAGGCACGCAAAGCGCACGGCGACAAGGTGGTGCTCGACAACGTCACCCTGCACTTCCTGCCCGGCGCCAAGATCGGTGTTCTCGGACCCAACGGCGCGGGCAAGTCAAGCCTGTTGCGGATCATGGCGGGGGTGGACCAGCCGAGCAATGGTGAGGCACGTCTCATGCCGGGCTTCACCGTGGGCATGGTGGCGCAGGAACCAAGGCTTGACGAGTCGAAGACGGTCCTTGAAAACATCGAGCTGGCGGTGCACGACACCAAGACCAGGCTTGCCCGGTTCAACGAGATCGCCGAGCTGATGGCGACCGATTACTCCGACGCGCTGATGGAGGAGATGGGCCGCCTGCAGGAGGTGCTGGACCACGCCGATGCCTGGGACCTCGACTCCCGCATCGAGCAGGCGATGGACGCGCTGCGCTGCCCGCCCGGCGACTCGCTGGTCGCGCCGCTGTCCGGTGGGGAGCAGCGCCGGGTCGCCCTGTGCAAGCTGCTGCTGGAGCAGCCCGATCTGCTGCTGCTCGACGAGCCCACCAACCACCTCGACGCCGAGAGCGTGCAGTGGCTGGAGCAGCACCTGGCCAAGTACCCGGGGACGGTGGTGGCGATCACCCACGATCGGTACTTCCTCGACAATGTCGCCCAGTGGATCCTCGAGCTGGACCGGGGCCGGACATACCCGTACGAGGGCAACTACTCGACCTACCTGGAGAAGAAGGCGGCCCGGCTCGCGGTGGAGGGCCGCAAGGACGTAAAGATGAAGAAGCGCCTGTCGGACGAGCTGGAGTGGGTGCGTTCCAACGCCAGGGCGCGCCAGACCAAGTCGCGGGCGCGGCTCGAGCGCTACGAGGAGATGGCCGCCGAGGCGGAGAAGACGCGCAAGCTCGACTTCGAGGAGATCCAGATCCCGCCGGGACCGAGGCTGGGCAGCACCGTGATCGAGGTCAACCATCTGACGAAGGGCTTCGACAGCCGGGTACTCCTCGAGGATCTTTCCTTCTCTCTGCCCCGAAACGGCATCGTCGGCATCATCGGCCCCAACGGCGTCGGAAAGACCACGCTCTTCAAAACCATCGTCGGCCTTGAGAAGCCGGATTTGGGCGATGTCCGGATCGGCGAGACCGTTTCGCTGTCCTATGTGGACCAAGCTCGGGCGGGCCTGGACACCGGGCAGACGATCTGGGAGGTCGTCTCCGATGGGCTCGACTTCCTGATGGTCGGCAAGGTGGAGATGCCGTCGCGCGCCTATGTCGCGGCGTTCGGGTTCAAGGGGCCTGACCAGCAGAAGCCGGTCAACGTGCTCTCCGGTGGCGAGCGCAACCGGCTCAACCTGGCGCTGACGCTCAAACAGGGCGGAAACGTGCTCCTGCTTGACGAGCCGACCAACGACCTCGACGTCGAGACACTGTCCAGTTTGGAGAATGCGCTGCTGGAGTTCCCCGGCTGCGCCGTGGTCATCTCGCACGACCGGATGTTCCTCGACCGCGTCGCCACCCACATCCTGGCGTGGGAGGGCGACGACGAGAACGAGGCGAAGTGGTTCTGGTTCGAGGGCAACTTCGAGGCGTATGAGAAGAACAAGGTTGACCGGTTGGGTGCCGAAGCGGCCCGCCCGCACCGCGTCACGCACCGCAAGCTGACCCGCGACTAGCAGATGCGCTTCACGTACCACTGTCCACTTAGGTGGTCCGATCTGGACGCCTACGGCCATGTCAACAACGCGCGCTTCCTTACTCTGTACGAGGAGGCGCGCGTGGCGATGATGTTCGTCGGCGCGCGCGAGGCGGGGCTGCACTCGTTCGAGGAGGGGATCGTGGTGGCTCGGCACGAGGTGGATTACCTTCGGCCGGTGGACTACGGCGACCCGGTGCGCATCGAGCTTTGGGTGTCGGAGCTGCGCCCGTCGCGATTTACCGTCGCTTATGAGCTTTACGACGGGCACCTGCTGGCCGGCCGCGCCAGGTCGGTGCTCGTGCCCTATGACATGGACAAGCGGCGGCCGAGGCGGCTTTCCGCGGCCGAGCACGATTTCCTTAAGCCGTGGCTGATCGCTTGAGCGCTCGCTTCGACAGCCCTCGCTTCGACGAGGCGAGCCGTGGCTGATCGTCTGAGCCCGAGCGCCGCGGCTGGCGCCTGGGCAGCCGCCGGCGGGCCGAGCCGTGGCTGATGAGCTTGGCCGGTTTGCCGCGCGGCTGGCCCACTTCGACCCGACGGCGCTGATCCGGCTTAAGGACGGCTGGGCGTGGGGCCGCCTGCCCTGGGATGTTGTTGTCGGCATCCGGCATGAGGCGGCCGACGAACACGATCACGTGATCAACGCCACATCCCTGGAGAAGCGGCCCGACACGGAGTGGCGGATCGCCCTGCCTCCGGGCAAGGAGAGGGTCGTTGAGGTGATTCCCGCGGTGGTCATCAAGAGCGCCGCCGCCGCGGCCGCGCAGACGCTGCGGGAAGTGGCTTCCGGTGGCCTTCAGGCGCGGGCTGTGGGGCAGCGGGCCATCCGCGACGCGCTGCTCGACCACGTCGTGATCAGCGGGCGGTCCGACGCCGACGGCTCGGAGTTCGAAGTGTCACAGCGATTGGTGCAGGCGATCGTTCGAATGCGCTTACTCGAGGGCGATAACGTAGGCGTCCTAGTCGCGGGTCCTTGGACGGGGCTCGGCACAGCGTTGGGTTCGGCTTGGCACCGCACCTCATCCCCGCTGATGGTCCGTCCTCTTCGTTAACTATCGGCCGAATGGCCAATAGGGATGGGCCGTTTGGTTTGGGACTCGCGGTAAGGGGCTGACGAATGTGGGGCTATACGGGTAGCCTCACGCCTCGGGATCTACTGAGGGTAGGCGGACCGCTCCATAGAGCATCCTCCACCCTTGGCATCGATTCACGGGGGAGGGGACCTTTCCATTCGCTGGAGAAGGGGGCGTGGACGATGGCTTGGTGGTCGTGGCGGTGGTCCGATCAACCAGAACCCAGGGAGACAATCCGCGAGCGGGCCATACCACCGCAACGGGATTCAATGCATTGTCCAGACGATCTGTCCATGTTGGACTCACTACCGCCGGCGCCGACTCTCATCACAGACATCAACCCTGCGGTGACACTTCGGCGGGTCAGCTCCACGCTTGACCTGCTCGATGTGCGCCACCTCTCCGACGGCGACTCGAGCCTGCTCGCTCTGTGGGAGCGGCACGCACTCCTGTTCGCCATCGAGGGGCCTGACGACGAGATCCTGGTCATCCGGACCAGGCCGCACGCAACCGTTCCACCCGAGCTTTCCGAGCTGGCCTACCGCGCGGTCAACGAGTGGAACCACACCCGCCGCTTCGCCAAGGCCTATGTCGGCGACCCCACCGAGCGGGGTCAGCTGCCGCTCTATGCCGAGTGGCAGATCCCGCTTGGCGCCGGCATCCACGACGCGCTGCTGCTGGAGATCATCGACACAGCGGCGTCAGTGTCGACGACGTTTGTTGACTGGCTGCACGGCGACGGCGGTCTACTGCTCTGAGCTTCTCGCTCCGTCCGGTGGCTTCCTACCAGGTCCCCGGGCGGAGCGCCTTTCGTGCAGCACCTCGACCCCGTCGAGGAGGCACTCCAGCCCGACATCGAAAGCCGCGTCCCGCTTCCCGCCGCTCATCGCCGCGATCAGCGCCGGGAACTCCTCGCTACGCGCCTCGATCATCGGTTTGATGGCGCCCATCATCTGCGCCTCGGGATCGGCCGAGCCCTTGCCTTGCTGCGCGATCGTCCGCACGTGGCCGGTGATCGTCGCGACGACGTCAAGCTTCTCCGCGCCGGTCAGCGCCGTCTCGCCCAGCGCCCGCACCGCGCGCTCCAGCCAGCCCAGCTCTCGCGGCCCCATCGCCCGCGGCCCTATCGTGGCCTCCAGCAGCCAAGGATGCCGGTGAAAGAGGCCCAAAAGCTCTGCAGCCCAACGCTTTAGCGCCTCCCGCCAGCCTCCCTGGCCCTGGCTGATGTCCGGCGGCTCGCCCGACGCGACCTCCGTCATGAGCGCCACCAGATCGGCCTTGGCGGGCACGTACCGATAGACGGCCATCTTCGTAAAGCCCAGGCTCGCCGTGATCCGCTGCATCGACACGGCGGCCAGGCCCTCGGCGTCGGCGATCTCGATCGCGGCGCGCGCGATCCTCTCCGGGCTGAGTGCCGGCTTCGGCCCGCGCGATGGCGGGCGCCTGTTACCCCAAATGATGTCCACCATTTGTGTCCACCATACACGGTAATGTATTGTGTCTTACGGACACAGTTTCTTTTCAGGGGGTACCGATGAAAGTCCTCATTTCGGGAGCGAGCGTTGCCGGGCCGGCATTGGCCGGCTGGCTTGGACGTCAAGGGCATGACGTGACGGTGGTGGAGGTCGCCGAAGCCCTGCGCAGCGGAGGCTATGCCGTGGACTTCCGCGGCCCCACCCACATGAAAGTGTTGTCGTGCATGGGATTGATGGACGAGCTGCGGTCGCTGGCGACCGGCGGCAGCCCCATGCGGTTCGTCGACGCATCGGGCAGGCAACTGTTCCGCCTGCCGGGCGAGTTCGCCGGTGGCGAGCTGGAGGTGCTGCGCTCCGAACTGTCTCGCGTGCTTTATGAGCACAGCCGCGACGTTGCCGGGTACACCTTCGGCGACACCATCACGTCGCTCACCGAGACATCATCCGGCGTCGATGTCACCTTTCGCCGAGGCGCCGCACGCACCTTCGACCTGGTGATCGGCGCGGACGGCCTGCACTCCACCGTGCGGCGGCTCGCCTTCGGCCCCGAGTCGCAATTCGTCAGCCACCTCGGTTACTACCTCGCCAGTTGGAGCCTTCCCGCCCCGGTCGACGGAGAGGCGCAGTACTACAACGAACCCGGGCGGCTCGCCAGCATCGGCCCCGGCGGCGCCTTCACCATCTTCGCCTCGCCGCAGCGCGACCACGACCGCCACGACATCGAGTCGCAGAAAGCCTTGGTGCGCAATGCTTTGGCCGGGATGGGCTGGCAAGCGCCAGCGCTGCTGCGCTCCCTCGACACCGCCGACGACCTTTACCTCGACTCCATCAGCCGGGTCGACGTCACTGCCTGGTCCCAGGGGCGGATCGCCCTGCTCGGCGACGCCGCCCACGGCGCGACCCTGGGCGGCATGGGCACCGGCTCGGCGATAGTCGGCGCCTACGTCCTGGCGGGCGAGATGGCCCGCGCCGGTGGCGATCACCGCACCGCCTACACCCGTTATGAGGCAATGCTTTCCGGCTATGCGCGGCGGTGCCAGAAGGGCGGCGACCGCACCGGGCGGTTCCTGGCCCCCAGGACCCGGCTCGGCCTGCGCCTGCGCAACAGGCTGCTGTCGACCGGCTTCGTCATGGACTGGCTCATCAAGGCAGGCCAAGAGGTCAGCAGCGACATCGCCCTGCCCGACTATCCCCTGCGCGAACCCGCACTTTAGGCGGCGGCTCGCCCCTCGTCCTGGTCGGCCGGGGCCGGGCGTGCAGCGGTGGCACTGCCGGGGTTGGGCACGACGCCGAAGCGCCACTTGCCCAGCTCGCGCAGCGACTGGCGGATCTTGGCCTCCTGCGCCTCCTGCTTGGCCAGCGTGCTGAGCAGGTGGGAACTCTCCCGGTGGCGGCCCTCAAGGCGGATCTGCTTGCCGCGGGCCGCGGCCTGGCGGGCGATCTCGCGGGCGCCGCAAGCGTCGGCGGCGTCGGGGTCGGCCCGGCGGGCGGCGATCTCGGCGCGGCTGGCACGGGCGGCGCGCTGGCGCTCGCGCATCTTGCGGCGGCGCTCGGCGGTCCGCTGGGAGACCGACGGGAGGGGCGCCGCGTGCTCATCGCACCACGAGGCGAGCAGGTTGAGCACGGCCTTGCGCGTCAGCTCGGGCGGGTCACCGATCGCGGGCGTGACGCGGACCCTGCTGCCGTCGGGGTCGAAATCCAAGGCGTGCACCACATCGAGTGGGGTCCAGCCGTTGTCGAAGAACGGGGCGAGCCGGCGGCGAAGCTCGGCGGCGGGAAGGACGCGAAGGCCGACAAGTTCGTAGGCCAGCCAGCGCGTCGCCTGGATCTGCTCGGTCGGGGTCGACGGCACCCGCGCCGGGTCGATCGACGAGTGCCCGAACGCCCAGTAGGGATGGCAGTGCGGGCAGCGGCGCTCGCTCTCGCCCAGGTCAAACCGGCGCGTGTCGGGGTCGCACGCGCCGCACCACGTCGGCATCTGCATGACGCCGCCTCCAAGAATCGGTGGCTAAGCCTTCAGCAGAAAGAATAGAACCCCTGTACGACAAAACCTACCGGCGAGGATAAACCCGCAGCTAGGGGGTGCACGCCGATGCGCCAGTCAGTCGGTGCTGTTCACCATGAAGAAGGCGGCCCGCTCAAGGTAATCCCAGAGCATCTTGTCGAGTTCGGGCGAAAGCTCAAGCGTGTCAACGGCGTGGCGCATGTGCTTGAGCCAGGCGTCGCGCTCGGCATAGCCGATTTTGAAAGGCGCGTGGCGCATGCGCAGGCGGGGGTGGCCGCGCTGCTGTGAGTAAGTGGTCGGGCCGCCCCAGTACTGGATCAGGAAGAGACGCAGGCGCTCGGCGGCGGGCCCGAGATCCTTCTCCGGGTAGAGCGGGCGGAGCAGGGGATCGGTCGCGACCCCGGCGTAGAACTCGTCGACAAGCAGGCGGAAGGTCTCCTCCCCGCCCAGTGCTTGGAAATAGTCGGCCGCGGTCGCCTGCTCAGTCACCCACCGATAATACTTTGCTCCTGCTAAAGCACGTCGCGGGTGGATCGCCATCAATGGCGCCGCTTATGCCGACGATCTTGAAAGCAATGAGCGCGTTTTCAAGATCCTGCCGGCCCAAACGCCGCGGCGATCCACGGTAACCGGGGCTCAGACCGCCTCATTGAGTGCTTTGGCGCGCTCGATCGCGGCGGCGAAGCGCTCATGCGGTGGCCACACGAGCACCGCCACGACCACGACGAGGCCGACACCGGCGAGGCTCCACAGGCCGATGATGCGAGGCACCATCGAGGCCGGGTTGGCCAGCGCGCCGACGAGCGCGATCGAACCGCCCTGCAGCAGCTGCATGCCGCTTTGCATGACGCCGAACGCGCGGGCGCGATGCGTGTTGGGCAGTGCCTGGACGAAAAGCTTGTTGGTGGCGGGCAGGATGCCGGCGATGAAGGCGCCCACCATGACGCCCATCAGGCAGACCGCGGCCAGCGGCGGGTTGAGCAGCGCCGGGACGAGCACCAGCGGGGTCGCCACGGCCAGCGGGCGGATCAGGCGGACGCGCGTCTCCGGCTTGAGCATGCGGCCGACAACGAGGCCGCCCACGATGAAGCCCAGCGACGGCGAGATCATGATAAGGCCCTGGGCGAGGCCCGTGCTGATGCCGACGTCGGGGGCGACGGTCTGGGCCCAGGAGACGCCGAGGCCCTCGGGCAGGGCGCCCACCAGCATGATCGAGAAGACGAGCAGGGCGATGCCGCGCAGGGCCGGTGTGGAGAAGACCATGGCGAAGCCGTCGGCGGTCTCGCGCAGCAGGTTGCGCCGCTCGTCGGTCTGGGCGACAGCCGGGCGGCGCTTCACGAGGAGCGCGATGAGCAGGGCCGAGGCGGCGAAGGTGGCGGCGTCGATGCCGAGCGCCAGCCGTGGGTTGATCGCCGCCAGGTAGCCGCCGAGCATGTAGCCGGTGATCTGCGCCGCCTGGCCGGCGCTCTGGATTGACGCCACCCCCACCACGAGCTTGTCGCCGGGGAGGATGGTGGGGGTGAGCGCCGATCGGGCCGCGTCATAGGGCGGGTTGCCGAGCGCGGTCAGGAACAGCAACACGATCATGAGGGGGACGGGCATCTCGAGCAGGGCCACGAGGCCGATCGTCACCATCCGGACGAGGTCGCTAGTGATCATGACCCGGCGGCGGGGGAGGCGCTCGGCCAGGGCGGTCAGGATCGGGCCGATGAGCAGCCAAGGGGCGAAGCTGATGGCGAAGGTCGCGGCGGCGATGCCGGCCGAGCCGGTCTGGTTGAAGACGAGCACGGTGACGGCGATCTTCGCCAGATAGTCACCGACCCACGACAGTGCGGTGGCCGCGAATATCGCACGGAACTCACCGATGGCAAACACTTCGCGGAAGGTGGCAGTGCGCTCTGGCGGATCGGAGGAAGCGGATGTGCTGGTGCGAACGGGGTGTGGCACCGGATATTTCCTCCATCGATTTACGCGAACGGCGATACCCTCCACTGGCATCTGTGCCGTGATTCTGCCCGATTGGACGATGATGCGCTAGCCCCTACGGTGGAGATGACTCACCCGGTGAGAGCGGAGGCCGCATCACCCTGGCGGACTGGATCTGGGCGGCGATCCCCGACGCCTCGAGGGCATCGGCGATGCGGCGGCGCAGCTCCCGCTGCACGTCCCACTGCTTGTCAGACTGGGTCTTGCAGGTGATCCGGATGACCGCGCCGTCGGCGCTGATCTCCTCCACCCCGAGCAGCTCCGGCGCCTCGATGAACTCACCCTCGTGCGCCGGGTCCTCCCTATAGGACTCGACCGCCTGGCGCAACACCCGGGTCGCCTCATCGATGCTGCCGAACCCGACGGGTACATCGAGCATGATCTGGGCCCAGCCCTGGCTCTTGTTGCCGATGCGGACGATCTCTCCATTGCGGACGTACCAGAGCACGCCTCGGGCGTCGCGGACGGTGACCGTGCGCAGGCCCACCGACTCCACCACACCGATCGCCTCGCCGGTGTCGATCACGTCGCCCACCCCGTACTGGTCTTCCAGCAGCATGAACAACCCGGCGATCAAGTCTTTGACGAGCGTCTGCGCGCCGAAGCCGAGGGCGACACCGGCGATGCCGAGGCTGGTGAGCACGGGCGCGAGGTTGAAGCCGAACAGATCAAGGATCATGAGGAAGGCGACCGAAAAGACGATCACCGTGACGAAGCTGCGCAGCACCGAGCCGATCGCCTCGGCCCGCTGCCGGCGCCGCTCGGGCACGAGGACCGTGGCCTGGGTGACAGCGGGGATCTTGTCGCGCAGCGGGCGCAGGAAGCCGGGCACCTTGCCCTCGCCCGTGCGTTTGACCACCTTGTTGATAAAGTGGTTGAGCAGCGCCCGGACAGCGACGGCGAGCAGGACTATCACCACGATGCGGCCCGGTTGCAGCAGCAGGTAGTAGCCGCCGTTGGCGAGCCAGGTGTTGTCGGTTTGGTGGAACAGCCACTCGCAGATCTGGTCAGGCTGACCGGAGCCGGTGGGGGTGCAAGGGGTCGGGTCGTCAACGAGCATGCTTATTTGGTACCGCATCCGCTCCCGGCACGCGAAACTGGCCCGCATGACATGAACGACAAATGCCGTATTCACCTTCGCGCTATCAATTTGTGGGTGCAATAGCGGGATCAATCAGGGACGATGGTCCCAGATTCCATCTCTGGGAGGGTGTGAGGACGATGCCTGACATACGACGCTCGACGTCTTCCGTAGCGTTGCTTCTCAACGCGACCTACGAGCCGTTGTGTGTCGTGTCGGTGCGAAGAGCCGCGATCCTCGTTCTTTCCGGAAAGGCAGTGTGCGTCGCCGACGGCGATGGCGTGCTCCACAGCGCACGGCAGCAGGTGCCGGTGCCGCTCGTCGTCCGCCTCAGCCGCTTTGTACGCGTGCCATACCGCACGCATGTCGGCCTGTCGCGGCGCGCGATATTCGCCCGTGACGGCGGGCGTTGCCAGTATTGCCACGGCCCGGCCGAGACCATCGACCACGTGCACCCGCGGTCCAAGGGCGGCCTGCACTCGTGGGAGAACGTCGTGGCGGCCTGCGCCCGCTGCAACCATCACAAGGGCGACCGCACCCTGCACGAGCTGGGCTGGCGGCTTTCGACCAAGCCGACGGTGCCGCATGGCAACGCGTGGCGGGTGCTCGGCCACCGCGTGCCCGATCCCCGCTGGACCCAGTGGTTGGAGCCGTCCTTCGCGGGGTGAGAGCAGGCGATGCCCGATCCCCGCTGGGCACGGTGAAGACCAGCGGCTGGAGCCGTCCCTCGCAGGGTGAGAGCAGGCGATGCCCGATCCCCGCTGGGCACGGTGAAGACCAGCGGCTGGAGCCATCCTTCGCAGGATCAGAACCCCTCTTACGCAGGGCGAGATGACACCAGGCTGGCAAAGACGATGATGTTGTCGGCGTAGCCGGTCGCGCCACCCACCCAGTTGCCGCCGCACGTGATCAGGCGCAGCGCCGGCCGGCTGAAGTCCTGATACACCTTTGCCGCGGGCAGGCGCTCCTTGTTGAACTGCTCCACCGAGTTGACCTCGAAGACGGCGACCTTCCTGTCCCGGCGCGCGATCTCGATCTTCGCACCGGGCTCCAGCTCCCTGAGGCGGTGGAAGATCGCGGGCTTGTCCTTGGTGTCGACGTGCCCGACCAGGATCGCGGGGCCGTACTCGCCGGGGCTCGGGCCGTGACGGTACCAACCGGCCTCGTTGCGCAGCCTGGGCGCCGGCACCGAGATCGAGCCGTCGCGCTCGGTCCCGACCGCGTGGACGGTTGCGTCGACGCCGATCGACGGGATGCGGATGCGCTTGGGCGGGCTGGGATCGAGCACCGGGAACTCGCCCGGCGGGGCCTTGGCCGACTGCTTGAACAGCGGGAAGCCGTTCTGCTTGCCCAGCCCCACCCCGACGGTGAACATCCCGAACAGGAGCAGGCACGCGGCCAGCACCGTTTTCACACGACGCTCACGAGCGTTGCTTGCGCCGCTTGACGAACAGCAGCAGCGAACCCAGCGCCAAGGCGCCCACCCCGGCGAGCGTGAAACCGTTGGTGCTCAAGGGCTTGTTCGCCAGGTAGCCGCCGCCGGTGTGAGGTCCGCGCGGCGGGACGTTGGGGTTGACCACGTGCAGGGTGGTGGACGCGGACTGCTGGCTCGCGCAGGTCATGGCGACCGGATAGTCCTCGGGCGGCTTGTCCGTCGGGACGGTGGCGGTGCCGCGGTGGAGGAACTTGCCGGTGCGCTGGTCCGGGGTCGGCGCGATGGTCACGGTGCCGAACGCGTCGGACATGACCGTCGCCGGGTTCACGTTGTCTCCGCAGTACCCCTCGATCTCGACCGGGAAACCGGGCTGGACGGTGCTCGGGGTGATCCGCAGGTACTCCCCGTCGGCGTGGACCGGGGTCGGTGCTGCGAGAATCACGGCCCCGAGCGCCGCGCCCCCCACGGCCGCTCGAAGTGCAGATCGCATCATTCCCCCTCTAGCAGTTCTCAACGATCAAAGCATCTCATCATGGTCCGCCCGCTGACATGCAAAACGTGAAATGGCGTGGGATATCGTCGGGGCGTGTCTGTCGAAGAGGACGACGCCAGGCGGCTTGACCAGGCCGACCCGGGTCATCGTGAGCTTTTCCACGTGCCGCCTGCCGAGGGTGGCCGCTACGCCGAGGTCGCCTACATGGCGGGCAACTCGCTGGGCCTGCAACCCAGGGCCACCCGCGCGGAGCTGCTCGAGGATCTGGACGCCTGGGCCAATCTCGGCGTCGAGGCGCACCTGGAGGCCAAGCGTCCCTGGCTGCCCTATCACCAGCCGCTGACCGGACCCGCCGCCCGCCTCATCGGGGCGCTGCCGTCCGAGACGGTCATCATGAACTCGCTCACGGTCAACCTGCACCTGCTGATGGTCACCTTCTACCAGCCCGCGGGCGGCCGCACCCGGATCCTCATCGAGGACAATGCCTTCCCCTCGGACAGCTACGCGGTGCGCAGCCACGTGAGATTCCGTGGCTTCGATCCGGATTTTCATGTGGTACGCGTACCGGCCCCCAAGATCGGAGAGTTCCTTGAGCGCGAGGGCGGCACAGTCGCCTTGGTGCTGCTGGGAGGGGTCAACTACCTGACCGGTGAGCTGCTGGACATCCCGGGCATCACCGCCCTCGGTCGGTCAAAGGGCGCGATCGTCGGCTGGGACCTGGCCCACGCCGCGGGCAACGTCGAGCTGAGCATGCACGACTGGGGTGCCGACTTCGCCGCCTGGTGCTCGTACAAGTACCTCAACGCCGGGCCGGGCGCCCTGGCCGGGGTCTTCATCCACGAGCGGCACCTTGACGACCCGGGCATCCAGCGCTTCGAGGGCTGGTGGAGCACGGACCCGGAGACCCGCTTCGAGATGGCGCCCGTCTCGCGGCCGCTGCCCAGGGCCGACGCCTGGGCGATCTCCAACCCGCCGATCTTCTCGATGGGCCCGGTGCGTACCTCCCTGGAAATCTTCGACCAGGTCGGCATGGACGCGCTGCGCGCCCGCAGCCTGCGCCTGACCGGCTACCTCGAAACGCTGCTCGATGGGTTCGATATGGAGGGAATTGACCTTGTGACGCCACGTGAACCGGCGCGCCGCGGCTGCCAGCTGTCCCTGCGCGTGGCGGGCGGCGCCGGCGCGCTCAGCCGCCGGCTGCGTTTCGAGTTCGGCGTGATCGCCGACTCCCGGGAGCCGGACATCCTGCGCGTGGCGCCGGTGCCGCTATATTCGTCCTATCACGACTGTTGGCGTGTCGCGGATGCGTTGAGGCAGCTATGAAAATCGCTATTGTTGGCGCGGGACTCGCGGGCTGCCTGCTCGCCACCTACCTGGCCCGCCGCGGCGGTTACGAGGTCGTGCTCTATGAGCGCCGGCCCGATCCGCGCGAGTCCGGCCCGGAGCGCGGCCGCTCGATCAACCTGGCTCTCTCGGAGCGCGGCCTGGACGCCCTGCGCCGGGTCGGCCTCGCCGACCAGGTGATCAAGGACGCCTTGCCGATGCGCGGCCGGATGATCCATACGCTAGTGAGGGATCGCGGCGATCTGTCCTCACCGCAGAGTCGCCAGGCGATGCCTCACCAGCGCCCGTCGCCGGGCGACCTCGACTTCCAGTCCTACAGCGTCTCCGGCGACCGGGCGATCAACTCGATCAGCCGGGGTGCGCTCAACAACGCGCTGCTCGATGCCGCCCTCTCGCACCCCAACGTGGCCGTCCACTTCGGACACAAACTCACCCGTCTGGACGCCGCCACGGGCGCGCTGTCTTTCGAGGGCGGCGCGACGGCACACGCCGACGTCGTCCTTGGCGCCGACGGCGCCGGCTCCGCCGTACGCGGCCAGCTGCTCGGCGCCGGTCTGCTCGACGAGAGCCTTGACTTCTTAGACTACGGCTACAAGGAGCTGACGATCCCGCCTGGCGCCGATGGTGACTTCGCCCTCGACCCGGGCGCCCTGCACATCTGGCCGCGCGGCAGCTCGATGATGATCGCCCTGCCCAACCCGGACCGCTCGTTCACCTGCACGCTGTTCTGGCCCAACGGCGGTACCGCCAGCTTCGCGTCGCTGAGCAGCCCCGCCGCGATCATGCGCCACTTCGAGCGGGTCTACCCGGATGTGCCGCCGCTCGCGCCCGATCTGGTCTCCGACTACCAGCACAACCCGGTCGGCCTGCTCGGCACCGTCCGCTGCGACCCTTGGATCGCTCACGGGCGTGTGGCCCTGATCGGCGACGCGGCCCATGCCATCGTGCCGTTCTACGGGCAGGGCGCCAACGCGGCTTTCGAGGACGTGGTCGAGCTCGACCGGTGCCTCGACGAAACCTCCGGCGACTGGACTCGCGCGCTCCCGCCGTATCAGGAGCGCCGCCAGGCCAACTCCGAGGCGATCGCGCGGATGGCGCTGGAGAACTTCGTAGAGATGCGCGACAAGGTCGCCTCGCCCGCCTTCCAGCTCCGCAAAAAGTTAGAACACGTTCTAGAAAGTGCACTGCCCGGCCGGTATGTTTCCCGGTACGAGCTGGTGTCGTTCTCGACGACGCCGTACGCGGAGGTCCAGCGCCGGGTGCGCCGCCAGCAGCGGATCGTCGGCGCGGTCGTCGGCGGCGCCGCGCTCGCCCTCACAGCGGGGGTCACGGCGGCGGTCAGGGCGGCGGTCAGGAGGAGAAAGTGACCCTTTGGCGGCCTGAGCTCATGCAAGGCGCACCGGGCGGGGCGCCGGGACGGTTGCGCCACTTCATCGACGGCGGCTTTGTGGACTCCACAGCGAGCTTCCCGAAGGTGAGCCCGGTCACCGGGGAGCAGATCTTCGATGTCGCCGAGGCGGACTCAGCGACCGTTGACGCGGCGGTTCGCGCCGCGCGCCAGGCGTTGAAGGGGCCCTGGGGCAGGATGTCGGATCATGAGCGCGCCGCCGTGCTGCGGCGCGTCGCCGACGGGCTCGAGCGCCGCTTTAGCGATCTGGTCACCGCCGAGGTCGCCGACACCGGTAAGTCCATCTCCCAGGCGCGCACCCTCGACATCCCCCGCGGCGCGGCCAACTTCAGGGCCTTCGCCGATATCGTGACCACCTCTGCGACCGAGGCTTTCCAGACGGTTACCGCCGACGGCCGCCGTGCGCTCAACTACGCCGTGCGCAAGCCGGTGGGGGTTGTGGCGATCATCGTGCCGTGGAACCTGCCGCTGCTCCTGCTGACCTGGAAGGTGGCCCCGGCGCTCGCCTGCGGCAACACGGTCGTGGTCAAACCGAGCGAGGAGACGCCCTCATCGGCCACCGTGCTCGCCGAGGTGATGGCGGAAGCGGGTGTGCCGCAAGGGGTTTTCAACCTGGTGCACGGGTTCGGGCCGGAGTCGGCGGGCGAGTTCCTGACGCGGCACGAGGGCATCGACGCCATCACCTTCACCGGCGAGTCGGCGACCGGCAGCGCGATCATGCGGGCCGCGGCCGACGGGGTGAAGGCGGTCTCGTTCGAGCTGGGCGGCAAGAACGCCGGGCTGGTCTTCGCCGACGCTGATCTGGACGCGGCGGTCGCGGGGTCGGTGCGTTCGAGCTTCACCAACGGCGGGCAGGTTTGCCTTTGCACCGAACGGCTTTACGTCCAGCGGCCGGTGTTCGACGAGTTCGCCGAGCGGCTGGCGAAGGCGTCGGCCGCCTTGAGCTTCGGGTGGCCGCAGGACGAGGCGACCGTCAACATGCCACTGATCTCGAAGGCGCACCGGGAGAAGGTGCTCGGCTACTACGAACTGGCGCGCACCGAGGGGGCGACCGTTCTGAGCGGTGGGGGCGTTCCGAGCTTCGGGGACGCCAGGGACGGCGGGGCTTATGTGGAGCCGACCGTGCTGACCGGCCTGTCGCAGGACGCCCGCACCAACCGCGAGGAGATCTTCGGGCCGGTGTGCCACGTCATGCCGTTCGACACCGAGGAGGAGGCGTTCGCGCTCGCCAACGACAGCGACTACGGGCTGGCCGCGACCGTCTGGACCCGTGACGTCGGCCGGTCCCATCGAGCGGGACTCGCGCTGGAGGCCGGGCTGGTTTGGGTCAACACTTGGTTCCTGAGGGACCTGAGGACGCCGTTCGGTGGCGTCAAAGCCTCCGGCGTCGGGCGCGAGGGCGGCGTGCACTCGCTAGCCTTCTACTCCGAGCTGACCAACGTCTGCGTGGAGCTCTCATGAAGGAAATACTCGACGCCTACGCGACCGGGGTGGCGATCCCGCCGCTGCGGGAGCGCGTCCTGCCCGTCGGCGACATCGACGCCGCCTATGCCATGCAGAAGGCGTGCAGCGAGCATTGGCTGGCGCAAGGAAGGCGCGTGGTGGGTGCCAAGATCGGGCTCACCAACCCGGCGGTGCAGAAGGTGTTCGGGGTCTACCAGCCCGACTTCGGGGTGCTCTTCTCCGACATGGCGGTGGCCGATGGCGAGGAGGTCGATCTCGGGCGGTTGATCCAGCCCCGGGTGGAGGCGGAGGTCGCGTTCGTCCTGAAGGACGGCCTGCCGCACGAGGACGTCACGAGCGTGGATCTCATGCGCGCCATCGACTTCCTGCTACCCGCGATCGAGATCGTCGACTCGCGGATCGAGGGTTGGGACATCTCGATCGTGGACACGGTCGCCGACAACGCGTCCAGTGGCCTGTATGTCCTTGGGACGCAGCCACAGGCGCTGTCCAAAGTAGATTTGCGGCTGTGCGGGATGGTGCTCGAGCACGCGGGCGAGCCGGTGTCGGTCGGCGCCGGGGCGGCATGCCTGGGCAACCCGCTCAACGCGGTGGTATGGCTGGCTTCCACGATGGCGCGCATGGGTTCGCCGCTGCGCGCGGGGGATGTGGTGCTGTCGGGAGCGCTGGGGCCGATGGTACCCGTCACGCCCGGAGCGCGTTATGAGGCAAGGATTTCGGGGCTCGGTTCGGTGAGGGTGGGGTTCAATGGTTGACATCGCGATCATCGGCTCGGGCAACATCGGTACCGACCTGATGTTCAAGGTGATGCGGCTGTCCAAGACGCTTCGCGTGGCAGCCATGGTCGGCATCGATTCCGAGTCGGATGGGCTGGCGCGGGCGAAGCGGATGGGCGTGGCGACGACCGCCGAGGGCGTTGAGGGCTTCGTGCGCATGCCCGAGTTCGAGGGCGTCGAGATCGTGTTCGACGCGACGTCGGCCAAGGCGCACAAGCATCACGACGAGGTGCTGCGGGCGCACGGCAAGACACTCATCGACCTGACCCCGGCGGCGATCGGGCCGTACGTCATCCCGCCGGTGAATCTGGATCAGCACTTGAGGGAGCAGAACGTCAACATGGTCAGCTGCGGCGGGCAGGCAACCGTGCCGATCGTCGCTGCGGTGGCGGCGGTGACGCCGGTATCCTACGGCGAGATCGTGGCGTCGATCTCGTCGCGGTCGGCCGGTCCCGGGACCCGTGCCAACATCGACGAGTTCACGGAAACGACGGCGCGGGCCATCGAGGTCGTGGGCGGTGCCGACGCGGGCAAGGCCATCATCGTGCTCAACCCCGCCGAGCCTCCATTGCTCATGCGCGACACCATCTACTGCCTGTGCCCGGGTGCGGACGCGGATCAGGCGGCGATCGAAAAGTCCATTGTGGACATGGTGGAGTCGGTCCAGGAGTACGTTCCCGGTTATCGCCTTAAGCAAGCGGTGCAGTTTGATCCAGTACCAAATGGAATGCAAGTCTCTGTTTTTCTTGAGGTGTCGGGGGCGGGGCATTACCTTCCGGCTTACGCCGGAAACCTTGACATCATGACGTCGGCGGCGTTGCGCACGGCGGAGAGGCTGGTGGCACTGCGATGACCGCTGCGACGACAAAGGTCTATGTGCAAGACGTGACTTTGCGCGACGGCATGCATGCCATCCGGCACCAGTACACCGTGGAGCAGGTGCGTCGGATCGCGGCGGCGCTTGACGCGGCGGGAGTCGCCGCGATCGAGGTGGCGCACGGCGACGGGCTGGCGGGATCGAGCGTCAACTACGGCTTCGGCAAGGCCACCGACCACGAGTGGATCAGCGCGGCGGCCGAGGTCGTCAAGAACGCCAAGCTGACGACGCTGCTGCTGCCCGGGATCGGGACGATCGCCGATCTGAAGGCGGCGCGTGACCTGGGCGTGGAGAGTGTGCGGATCGCCACCCACTGCACCGAGGCCGACATCTCGGCGCAGCACATCTCGTGGGCGCGCGAAAATGGCATGGACGTTAGCGGATTCCTGATGATGGCGCACATGAACGATCCGGCGCCGCTCGCCAAGCAGGCCAAGCTGATGGAGTCCTATGGGGCGCATTGTGTTTACGTGACCGACTCGGGCGGGCGGCTGCTGATGTCCGATGTCGCCGAGCGGGTCGACGCGTACAAGCAGATCCTTGAGCCCGAGACACAGGTGGGGATCCATGCGCATCACAATCTATCGTTTGGGGTAGCAAACAGCGTTGTGGCCGTTGAACACGGGACGTATCGCGTGGACGCCTCCCTGGCGGGGATGGGCGCGGGTGCCGGCAACTCGCCGTTGGAGATCTTCGCGGCCGTCGCCGACCTGATGGGCTGGGACCATGGGTGCGACGTGTTCGCGCTGATGGACGCGGCCGACGACATCGTGCGCCCGTTGCAGGACCGGCCGGTCCAGGTGGACCGCGAGACGCTGTCGCTGGGTTACGCCGGTGTCTACTCCAGCTTCCTGCGCCACGCCGAGCGGGCCTCGGCGAAGTACGGCATCGACGTGCGCTCGATCCTCGTGGAGTTGGGGAGGCGGCGCATGGTCGGCGGCCAGGAGGACATGATTGTTGACGTGGCATTGGATCTGACCTCATGAGTGGACGCTTGCGGGAGCTCATCATGGAATTGGGATTCGCTCATGCCAACGCCGCAGGCGATGGCCGACGGCAGGAGGCCATGGCATGAGCGCCGTCGATGAGCTCGATGCCGCTTTGCTTGCGGGCAAGGCGATACCGCAGCTTCATCTCGGCGATGTCGACGAGGCGTACAGGATCCAGGCCGCGCTGGTCGAGCGGCGGCTGAACCGGGGCGAGCGGCTGGTGGGCATCAAGATGGGGCTCACCAGCAAGGCAAAGATGGCCCAGGTCGGGGTCGACGAGGTGATATGGGGGCGGCTGACGTCCGGGATGCGAGTTTCCGATGGCGGGGAGGTTTCCGTCGGGGGCTTCATCCATCCGCGCATCGAGCCGGAGGTGGCGTTTCTGATTCGCGATGGTGGGATCAGCGCGATCGCGCCCGCGCTGGAGATAATCGACTCGCGTTACGCCGACTTCAAGTTCACGCTGCCCGATGTGATCGCCGACAACACCTCGGCGGCGGCATTTGTTGTCGGGAGCTGGGTTCCGATGCCGTCCAATGTGGACAATCTCGGGGTCCTGCTGGAGATGGACGGGGCGGTCGTTCAGGCGGGTTCGACCGCGGCCATCCTCGGCGACCCCAGGCGCGCCTTTGAACAGGGCGTGGCACTGGCGGCGCGCTATGACGTGGACATCGAGGACGGCTGGGTGTTCCTGGCGGGGGCGGCCACGGCGGCGGTGCCGCTGGCACCGGGCGCCTTTGTGCGGGCGGTGGTCGAGGGCCTAGGCACCGCATCGGTCAAGGCGGTCTCGTGATGCCTGCGCAGAGCAAAGCGAACCGGAGGATGGTGGCATGGGCCTGGTGAAGCCGCGCGGACGGTTCCCGCACGTGAAGGTGGTCAATGGGTTCGCCTACGTTTCGGGCACGTCCAGCCGCCGTCCCGACAACACCATCGAAGGGGCGTCGCTTGTCGACGAGATGGGCACGGCGGCGCTCGACATCAAGGTCCAGACGCGGGCGGTCATCGAGAACATCCGTACGATCCTGGGCACAGTCGGGCTGGGCCTGGAGGATCTGGTGCAGATCACCACGTACCTGGTGAGCATGAACGACTTTGGCGGCTACAACGAGGTCTACGCCTCGTATTTCGACGAGAATGGTCCCACCCGGACAACCGTCGCCGTTCACCAGCTGCCGCACCCCCACCTCCTGATCGAGATGCAGGCGGTGGCGGCGTTGAGGCTGGCTTGAGAAAAAGGAGGTGTCTGATGCAAGAGCCCATCAGTTTCCCGGAATGGTTGAACGACAACCAGCACCTGCTAAAGCCCCCGGTGGGCAACAAGCAGTTGTTCCCGACGGGCGACGACTTCATCGTGATGATCGTGGGCGGGCCCAATCAGCGCACCGACTATCACGTGGACCCGTACGAGGAGTACTTCTACCAGATCAAAGGCAACATGCATGTCAAGGTCATGACCAAGGACGGGCCGGAGGACGTGCACATCCGCGAGGGATCGATGTGGGTGCTGCCGCGCAACACGCCGCACTCGCCGCAGCGCCCGAAGGAGGGCTCGGTCGGGCTGGTGGTGGAGCGGGTGCGCGAGGAGGGGACGCTGGAGAAGTTCCAGTGGTACTGCCCCAACTGCAATCACCTGGTGCACGAGGTCGAGCTGCAGGTGCGCAGCATCGTCGACGACCTGCCGCCCCTGTTCCAGGCTTTCTACGAGGATGAGCAGGCCCGCACGTGCGCCAACTGCGGCACAGTGCACCCAGGTAAGGGCTGATGGCAGCACCAATCGTTGACGTACACACCCACGTGGTGCCGAAGGGCTGGCCCTCGCTGACCGAGGCGTGCGGCGGCGGTGACGGCTGGCCCTGGCTGCGCGTCGACTCCGAGCACGAAGCCATGATCATGGTGGGTGAGAGCGAGTTCCGCGCGATCGGCAGGCAGGCATGGGACTCGTACACCCGCCTGACCGACATGCGCGACGACGGCGTGGACATCCAGGTCGTCTCGCCGACCCCGGTGTTCTTCTCCTACGATCGGCCGGCGGAGCAGGCGATCAAGTGCGCGCGCATCTTCAACGACCTCACGCTGTCGCTGACCCAGGGCGCGCCGGAGAGCCTGATCCCGTTCTGCCAGGTGCCACTGCAGGACGCCGATCTGGCGTGCGAGGAGCTCGACCGGTGCCTGGCCAACGGCCATGCCGGGGTTGAGATCGGCAACCATGTGGGGGACAGGGATCTCGACGACCCCGCGGTGGTGACGTTCCTGCAGCACTGCGCGGCCGCCGGCGCCCCGGTTTTCGTGCACCCCTGGGACATGCAGTCCGGCCCGAGGCTCAACCGGTGGATGGCTCAATGGCTCACGGGCATGCCGGCCGAGACCCACCTGTCGATATTGGCGCTTATCCTTGGCGGCGCCTTTGATCGGGTACCCCCAAGCCTCAAAATCTGTTTCGCTCATGGCGGAGGAAGTTTCGCGTTCTGGTTGGGGCGCGCCGAGAACGCGTGGCACCGGCGAAACGATGTGGTGCGTGGCAGGTCCGAGCATCCGCCCAGTCACTATCTCGACCGTTTCTTCGTGGACACGGTGGTGTTCGACCCGGCCGCGTTGCGGCTGCTGGTGGAGGTGATGGGCGAGGATCGGATCGTCCTGGGAAGCGACTACCCGTACCCGCTTGGCGAGCGCCCGGCGGGTCAAGTCGTGCGAAAGGCCGATTTCCTGAGCGCCGGCCAGCGGACAAAGCTGTTGTCGACGAACGCTTTACGCTTGCTTGGGAGAGCCTGAGTGGAGAGCCGTTCCATCCTCGACCGGCCCGGCCCCGAACCCACCGGTGACCTGTTCGTGCCGGCGACGGGTGTGCCCAGGCTGGGGCGGCTCGCGCTGATCCACGGCGGGTTCTGGCGGCCGTCTTACGACCGGATCCATCTGCGCCCGATGGCGGCGGCCCTGCGCGACCTGGGGTGGGAGGTCGTGTCGCTGGAGTACCGGCGCGTGCCGGGCGATCCGGACGAGACGGTGCAGGATGTGCGGTCGGCCCTGAGCGCTGTGGCGCCCGATGTCATCGCCGGGCACTCGGCCGGCGGGCACCTGGCCCTTTGGGCCGCCGCGACGCTTCGGTTGAAGGCGGTGGCGCTCGCGCCTGTGGCCGACCTGCGGATGGCCGAGGAACTGGACCTTGGCGGTGGGGCGGTCCCGGCGTTTCTGGGCGGGCCTTCTGACCAGCGTCCCGACCTCGACCCGATCGAGCTGCCACCGTCGGGTGCCACGCTGATACACGGTTCCCTCGACTCGATAGTCCCGATTGGACTGTCCCGGGCGTATGTGAAAGCCCATCCGGACAGCCGTCTGGTCGAGTTGGCCGGCACGGCACACTTCGAGCTGATCGACCCGCTGAGCGACGCCTGGCCCATCGTGATCCAGGAGCTGCAACGGCTGCTAGCGTGAGCATGTGGCATACCCAAGTACCCAGGATCTGCTGATCTTCGTGGGCATCCCGCTCGCGGTGGTCGGGATCATCTTCGCTTTGGTCTACGCCTCGCCTGGCGGGCGTGGGACCAAGAGATACCGGCCCGGCCGTCCGTACCACTTCGCGCCGGTGTGGTTTCTGGCCAGGCCGGAGAAGGACGGTCCGGCAGCTCACAAGCCGGACCAGGCGCATGCGGCTTTGACGGCGCCGCAGACGCCGGAGGCAGCGCCGCACAGGGCGGTGACGTCGGATGCGTCCGTGGCGATGGTGGCGTCGACGGATACGGCGGTGGCGGCTCGGGAGCATCCGGGCGTGACAGGAGGCGCAAGTGACCGCTGGTAACGAAGAGGTGCTGGAAGGTCCATTCACGACGCGCCAGTTGCTGCGCATCGACGAAGCCCTCCGCGCCGCGGACCGGTCCACCGGCCTGACGTTCAGCATTTACGTCGGCGAGATCGCCGAGCCTGTGCGCAAGGGCGCGGAAGAGCTGCATTCGCAGCTGGCCCGGCCGGCCAGCTCGGTACTGATCGCGGTCTCGCCGGAGCAGCGGCAGCTGGAGATCGTCACCGGGTCGGTGGCGCGGCGGCGCTTGGCCGACCGGGACTGCAAGCTGGCGGCGCTGTCGATGGCGGCCTCGTTTGGCGGGGGCGATCTGGCAGGGGGGATCGTCAGCGCGCTCGCACAGATGGCTGATCACGCCGGGCGTGCGGCGGTTTAAGGCTGGATCGAAACCGCACGTTGGTTTGGCGAAAAGTCTGAACACCCGGGCTTGGGTATTCAGACTTTTCCTCACTTTGCAGCGCCGAAATTTGCAGCGCCGAACCTTGCAGCGCCGAAATTTGCCGGCGGCGGCAACGTCGTGTTTGTGGGACACCCGCGCAGATACTCAAAGCCGACACGCACACGGCAAAATACTTCCGTGCAAGCTGTGGTGCTTGAGGCGGTCCTGGAGCGCATCACCTACGCCAACGAGGAGACGGGCTACACCATCGCCCGCGTGGCCACGGAGCGATCCGGCGCGGATCTCCTGACCGTCGTCGGGTCGCTCCTGGGCGCCCAGGTCGGCGAGAGCCTGCGCCTGACCGGGCGCTGGTCGACGCATCCCAAGTACGGGCGGCAGTTCGAGGTGGAGTCCTACACCACCGTGCTCCCGGCGACCATCACGGGCATCGAACGTTACCTGGGCTCCGGTTTGGTGAAGGGCATCGGGCCGAAGCTGGCCGAGAAGGTAGTCGCGACTTTCGGCATCAAGACCTTAGAGATCATCGAGGGGTACCCGGAACGCCTGATCGAGGTCCCAAAGCTAGGACCGAAGCGGACCGAACTCATTCGCAAGGCATGGCAGGAGCAGAAGCAGATCAAGGAGGTCATGCTCTTCCTGCAAGGTGTCAACATTTCGACCTCGCTGGCGGTGCGGATTTACAAGCAGTATGGGGATGCGTCGATTTCGGTGGTGCGCAATCAGCCGTACCGGCTGGCGGCGGACGTGTGGGGGATCGGCTTCAAGACCGCCGACACCATCGCCAAGGCGGTCGGCATCCCGCACGACAGCCCGCAAAGGATAAAGGCGGGCCTGCAATACACCTTGAGCGAGGCGGCCGACAACGGGCACTGCTTCCTGCCGCGGCCCAACCTGATCGGCGACGCCGCAAAGATCCTTGAGGTGGATGTCGGGCTGATCCTGCCTTGCCTGGAGGAGCTCGTCGCCGGTGAGGGCGTGGTGAACGAGGAGATCGCCGGGTTCCCAGCGGTCTACCTGGTCCCGTTCCACAGGGCCGAGCGCAACCTCGCCGAAAGCCTGTTGAGCCTGCTGCGCACGGGACGCGACCGCCTCCAGGCCTTCCGGGACGTCGACTGGGCGAAAGCGTTGGAGTGGCTGAAGAAACGCACCGGCAACGAGCTGGCGCCCGAGCAGGAGGAGGCCGTCCGGCTCGCGCTGACCGAGAAGGTGGCCGTGCTCACTGGCGGACCGGGCTGCGGCAAGAGCTTCACCGTCCGGTCCATCGTGGAGCTGGCGCACGCCAAGCGCGCCAAGATAGTGCTCGCCGCGCCGACCGGCCGTGCCGCCAAGCGCCTCACCGAGCTGACCGGGCACGAGGCGACCACCGTGCACCGGTTGCTGCAGCTCAAGCCCGGCGGGGAACCGACGCACGACCGCGACAACCCGCTCGACGCCGACCTGGTCGTGGTCGACGAGGCGTCGATGCTCGACCTGATCCTCGCCAACAAGCTCGTCAAGGCGGTCGCGATCGGGGCGCACCTGCTCTTCGTCGGCGACGTCGACCAGCTTCCCAGCGTCGGAGCCGGGGAGGTGCTCAAAGACCTGCTGGGCGCTACGACGATCCCGCAGATACGGCTGACCCGGATCTTCCGGCAGGCCAGCGAGTCGGGCATCGTCGTCAACGCCCACCGGGTCAACGCCGGGCAGTTCCCGCAACTCAAGGGCTTCCCCGATTTCTTCTTCTTCCCGTGCGAGGACACCGAGGCGACCGCCCAGCTGGTGGTCGACCTGGTAGCCAAGCGCGTCCCGGCGAAGTTCAACCTGGACCCCCGAAGGGACATCCAGGTGCTGGCGCCCATGCATCGCGGCCCCGCCGGGGCGGGAAACCTCAACGGGCTCTTGCAAAACGCTCTGACACCCGGACGGGAAGGCTTGCCTGAGAAGCGATTCGGCGGCCGCGTCTTCAGGGTCGGCGACAAGGTCACGCAGATCCGCAACAACTACGAGAAGGGCAAGGCGGGCGTCTTCAACGGCACGGTCGGGGTCGTGACCGAACTGAGCTTGGAGGACCACCGGCTGACCGTGCGCACCGACGAGGACGAGGACATCGTCTACGGCTTTGACGAGCTTGACGAGCTGGTCCACGCCTATGCGATCAGCATTCACCGCTCGCAGGGCTCGGAATATCCCGCCGTCATCGTTCCGATCACGACTGGTGCTTGGATGATGCTCCAGCGCAACCTGCTTTACACGGCGATCACCCGGGCCAAGAAGCTGGTGGTCGTTGCGGGTTCGGTCAGGGCACTTGCCGTCGCGGTCAAGACCGTCGGTGCCGGAAGGAGGTATACCGCGTTAGAGGCGCGCTTAGCTGGGTACGCCCTGGAGCATGAGCACGATTGAGAGGTTCGTCGAGATAGCCGCGCCGGTCCACATCGTCTACCAACATTGGAACCGGTTCGAGAGCTTCCCCCACTTCATGGAGGGCGTCGAGGGTGTCGAGCAGCTGACAAGCACCCGAACCCATTGGCGCACAAGGATTGCCGGGGTCGCCCGGCAGTTCGACGCCGAGGTCGTCGACCGCCAGCCTGACCGCCGCATCGAGTGGCGCAGCGTCAACGGACCCGACCAGGCGGGCGTCATCACCTTTGATCCGTTGACCCCTGATCGGACACGTGTCTATCTCGCCATGGCCTTCGAGCCCGACGGCATGATGGAGAGGATCGCCGACTCGACGCACCTGGTGGAGAGGCGTGTGGAGGGCGACCTTGAAAGATTCAAAGACTTTGTCGAGGGTACCCAGGGATAAAGTCATCCCGTGATCGTCGAGATCGATCCTTCGAGCCCGGTGCCAGCCTACGAGCAGGTCCGAGCGCAGATCGCCGCCAAGATCTCGTCTGAGGAGCTGCCCGCGGGGACCAAGCTGCCCACCATCCGGGGCCTGGCCGCCTCGCTGGGCCTTGCGGTCAACACCGTCGCCCATGCCTACCGTGAGCTGGAGGCCGCCGGCCTGATCGTGACCCGCCCCCGGCACGGCACCACGGTGGCGGCCGGGAACTCGTCGCGGCCCGGTGCGGCCGGGAGGGAGCGCCTGCGCACCGCAGCCCGGGACTACGCCCGGCTGGCCAAGCAGCTGGGTATCCCGGGCCACGAGGCGCTGCGCGAGGTCAGCACCTGTCTCGAACAAGAATCCCGCCTGCGCCGCTGACCCGCCTGCGCCGCTGACCCGCCTGCGCCGCTGACCCGCCTGCGCCGCTGACCCGCCTGCGCCGCTGACCCGCCTGCGCCGCTGGTCTCCGGTGCGGTCAGCGCATGCCGCGGACCTCGTTCCAGGCGTTGATCAGCCACTCGATCTGTGGCAACAGGCTCACACCGGCCGCCGTGAGGAAGATGCCGATCGCGACGTGCGACAGCAGCGCGCTGCGCCTGGTGCGCTTCAGCAACTTCTCCAGCACGATCCCACCCACCAGGCGCGACACGCCGAACAGGCCCGCCGCCACCCCGAGGATGAGCATCAGGATCAGGATCTCGTTGGCTAAGGCATTGGTTACGCCACCGCGGGGTGCCTGCGCCGCCCACAGCGTCCAGCAGGCCAGCAGCACCGCCGCGCCGAACAAGCTCCATCGCCCGCCCGTGCGCAGGTTGCGCAGCCGGTGCCGCAGCGGCAACTTGGGACGCTTCAGGTGACCGGAGGTCACGATCTGGCCGGTGGGCAACTCCGGCCGCATTCTCAAGGTCGTCGGTGGTGTCTCGGGGACGGCCGCCACCCCCGTGCGAAACTCCATCTGCGTCGGTACCCGCTGCGGAAGCATCTCCTGCGTGCGGTCCAGACCATCGTTCACGTTCGAAAGAGTAACCTCCTTGCTCCACATCGACGAGGGGACTATTAAGATCCCATGAGCTATTCGGTGCGTGCGGGGACACCTCAGGACTTCGACGCGATCATGCGATTGTTGCTGCTCGCGTTCCATGACAACGTCGATGACGAGCAGTTGATCGAGACGGATCGCCTGGTGTTCGAGCCGGCCCGTTCACTGGTAGCCGTCGATGGTCTCGAAATAGTCGGCCACACGGGGACCTTCACGCGGGACCTGACGGTACCCGGAAGTGTGATTCCAGCAGCGTTTGTCACCATGGTGAGCGTCGCGGGTACCCACCGCAGAAAAGGAATCGCCACACAGATGCTGACCCGCCAGCTGCACGACGCCCGGGCAACCGGGGAGGCGGTGGCGGTGCTGTGGGCGAGCGAGGGCCGGATCTACCAACGCTTCGGTTACGGCATGGCCAGCCGTAAGCTGAGCCTTGACATCGATAACCGTGAGGTCAGCCTGCACGGGCCGCGCTCCGCGGACAGCCGCATCCGGGCGGATTTCCCGTCGGAGTTGCGCAAGGAGGCGATGCAGGTCTATGAGACGGCCGTGGCGGAGCGGCCCGGTTATGCCTCGCGCCCCGGAAACTGGTGGGAATTCCTGCTGGCCGACCCGCCGTCGCGGCGCAACGGGGGCGGTCACAAGCGCATTGCCATTCACGAAGGACCGTCCGGAGTGGACGGTTACGCGCTGTTCCGGGTGAAGGGGTCGTGGGAGGCCGCCGGCCCCAACGGGCAGGTGATCGTCATGCACACCGTGGCCAACAATCCCGTGGCCTACCGTGAACTTTGGCGGTGGCTGCTCGACGTCGATCTCACCCGCGGCGTGACCCTGATCTTCGGTTCCATCGACGAGCCGCTATTGGACATGGTGAACGAGCCGAGGCGGCTGCGCGCCTCCCTCGGCGACGGGCTGTGGCTGCGCGTCCTGGACGTGCCGGCCGCGCTGGCCCGGCGGCGCTACGCCACCCAACCCGACCTGGTGATCGAGGTAACCGACCCGCTGATCGGCGACAACAACGGGCGTTTCCTCCTTGACGGCACGCGCACCTCGCGCGAGCCCGACCTGTCCATGGACATCGGCACCCTCGGAAACCTCTACCTCGGTGGCGGTTCCGCCGGCGCCCTCGCCGCCGCCGGCCGGGTCAGCGAACTGCGGCAGGGCGCGGTCGCCGAGGCCGACACCGCCTTCCGATGGCACCGCGCCCCGGTGGGGATCGAGATGTTCTGATGCGATCCGGCGGGCGCTCCCGGCTAGCCTGCCCTGTAGAGGCAGAAGGGGTGACCCGCCGGATCCAGCATGACCCGCACGTTGGCCTGCGGCTGATAGCCCGCCTCCTCGGCGCCCAGCTCGACGGCGTGCTCCACGGCGGCGGCCAGGTCGGTCACCTCGAAGTCGAGGTGCAGCATCATCTGCTGCTCGCCCGGCTGCGCCGGCCACACCGGCCGCACATAATCGTGGTTGGTCTGGAACGCCATGTAGGCCACGCCGTCGGGCGGGGTCAGGTAGGCGTCCTGCGGATCCTTCTTGTCGATCTCCCAGCCGAGCAGCTCCCCGTAGAAGTCCGCCAGCGCGTGCGCGTCGGGCGCATCCAGATTGACGCCCCAGAAATCCCTGCGCGAATCCTTAGGTGTCGACCCATCACCCTGTGCTCGTCCTCGCATGCCCAAGATGGTGCCCGGAGGGTCGGACATTTAGCGGTTAGCGCTCGCGGAGGTAGGCGAGGACGGCCAGGACGCGGCGGTGGTCGGTGTCGACGGTGGGCAGGTCGAGCTTGGTGAAGATGCTGCCGACGTGCTTGGAGACGGCGGCCTCGGAGACGACGAGGGCGCGGGCGATGGCGGCGTTGGAGCGGCCCTGCGCCATCAGGGCGAGCACGTCGCGTTCGCGGGATGTCAAGCGTTGCAAGGGATCGCGCCTACGGGCGAACAGCTGGCGGATGACCTCTGGGTCGACGACCGTCCCGCCACCGGCCACCTCGACGATGGCGTCGGCGAAATCGGTGACGTCGCCGATGCGATCCTTGAGCAGGTAGCCGACGGCCCGGCCAGTTCCGGAGGAGAGCAGGTCGGCGGCGTAGGTCTGTACCACGTATTGGCTGAGCACCAGCACGGGAAGGTCGGGGTGCTCCTCGCGCAGGGTGAGGGCCGCGCGCAGGCCATCATCGGTGAAGCCTGGGGGCATGCGCACATCGGTGATGACGAGGCTCGGGCGCCCGTGGCGGGCGGCGGCCAGCAGCTCGGGCGCGGAGCCGACGGCGGCGGAGACGGTGTGGCCGAAGCGCTGCATCAGGCCGATGAGACCCTCGCGCAGCAACACGCTGTCCTCGGCGAGGATCACGTTCAGCATGGCGGCTCCACGCGGAGCGAGGCCGGCAGCGCGGGTGGGGGCGGCGGAATGATGCTCAGCATGGGAGCTCCACGCGGACGAGGGTGGGACCGCCGGGCGGGCTTGACAGGATGAGCTTGCCGCCGGCGGCGGCGACCCGGTCGGTGAGGCCACTGAGGCCGGAGCCGTCGGTGGCTTGGGCGCCGCCCCGGCCGTCATCGCGGACCTCGACGATGAGCTGGTCGGCGCCGGTGCGGCCGTGCACCCGGGCGCGGGCCGCGCCGGAGTGCCGGGCGACATTGGTCAGAGCCTCGCTCACGACGAAATATGCGGTCGTCTCGGCGGCGGGCGACAACCGCCCGGGTAGGACGATGTCGACATCGACCGGCACGGGCGAGCGGGCGGCGATCTCGTCGATCGCGGCGGCCAGACCACGATCGGTGAGGATCTGCGGGTGCACGCCGCGGATCAGCTCGCGAAGCTCCGCCAGCACCTGCTTGGCCTGGCTGTGCGCCTCCTCGAGGCGGGCCGCGACAGGGGAGCCTGGCGGCGCGTCGAGCCTTGCCAGGCCGAGCGTCATGTTGAGCGCGACGAGCCGTTGCTGGGCGCCGTCGTGCAGGTCGCGTTCGATGCGGCGCCGCTCCACCTCGAAGGCGTCGGCCAGCCGCTTGCGGGAGCGGGTCAGTTCGACTACTTGCCTGCCGAGCTCGGTGTCGCGCGGGGCGAGCACGGCGCGGGTGAGGGCCGCCCGAGCCCCGGCCCAGGCGGTCGCGGGATAGGCGGCGACGAGCAGCAGGATGGGCCCGGCCGCTGTGCCCAGCCAGCGGTTGGCGCCCTGGGCGTGCAGCCCCTCCCAGAAGACGATGAGCGGGATGCCGGCGGAGAAGCCGAGGACGAGAAGGTCGATCCACCACAGGGCGAGCATCGAGATCATCATGTAGCCGAGCTCGCGCCAGGTGGCGGCCTCGCCGAGCCAGGCACGAAGGCGCGAGAGACGGCCGGAGCGGGCCGGCGGGGAGTGGGGATCGGGCAGGGGGTCGAGGTCGACGAGGCGCAGCCGCCAGCGTTCGACCCGGGCCACGAAGACGCCGCCGAGCACGAGGGTGAGCGGGAGCACGAGCAGGCCGATGGTGAGGACGATGCCGATGGTGACGGCGCCGAGCAGAACCCCGGAGAGGAGGTACGCCAAGGCCCGCCAGGGCCACGATGAGCGCAGGAACCGCAGTGGCCGTTGCATGACGGCCTGCCACGCGTTTCCCACGGTCATGGCCACACGTTAACCGTCGCGGCCTATGGGTGACGGTAGAGCTAGGTCTACCTCTGTCTCTATAACGGGCGCCAATGTTATCGATCACCGCGGCTGCTTGGCTTGGGAACCATGGAAGAGGCGGTGCAGCTGTGGGGCGCCAGCCGGGTCTACGGCTCCGGGGAAGGCGCGGTGCGGGCGCTGGACAACGTGACCGTGGGTTTGGGCCGCGGCACGTTCACGGCCGTGATGGGGCCCTCGGGCTCGGGCAAGTCGACGCTGCTGCAGTGCGCGGCGGGGCTTGACCGGCCGACCGAGGGCAAGGTGGTGCTGGCGAATGTCGATCTGGAGACGTTGAACGAGCACAAGCTGACCTTGCTGCGGCGGTCGAGGGTTGGGTTTGTCTTTCAGTCCTTCAACCTGTTGCCGGCGCTGACGGCGGAGCAGAATGTCGCGCTGCCGCTGCGGCTGGCCCGGCGCAGGGTGAAAGGCGACGAGCTGCGGGCGGTGCTGCACGAGGTGGGGCTGACCGACCGGGCCAAGCACCGGCCGAGCGAGCTGTCCGGCGGGCAGCAGCAGCGGGTCGCGATCGCCCGAGCGCTCGTGACAAAGCCGGATGTGGTCTTCGCAGACGAGCCAACGGGTGCGCTCGACACCAGGACGTCGCGCGAGGTGCTGGGGTTGCTGCGCGGCATCGTCGACCGGCACGGGCAGACGGTGGTGATGGTGACCCACGATCCGCTCGCCGCCGCCTTCGCCGACCGGGTGATCTTCCTGGCGGACGGGCGGGTGGTGGGAGACGGGAGCGCCGAGAGTGCGCAGGAGATTGCCAGGCACATGGCGCACCTGGAGGAGGGGGAGGCGTGATGCTGGCGCTAGCGACCTTGCGGAGCCGATGGGGCGGGTTCGCCGGAACGTTCGTGGCACTGGCGTTGGGCGTGGGACTCATCGCCACCGTCGCCCAGGTCATGCTCGCCAATGTGGCCCGCGTTCCCGAGCGTTACTCCCAAGCACCCGTCGTCGTGCACAGCGGGAGTTCATCGCTGCCGCCGTTCTCGAGGGAGCGCGCGGAGTCCTTGCGGGCGGAGCTCGGGAAGATCACGGGAGTGGCGGCGGCGGTCACGGAGCACACCTTCTACGCCCAGCCGGTGGGGACCGAGTTTGTCGAGGGGCTGGGCTGGTCCAGCGCTTTCCTTGCGGGGGAAGGGCTTTTGGCGGGTGAGGAGCCGGCGGGGGACGGGGACGTGGTGGTGGGGGAGGGATTCGGGTGGAAACCGGGATCCACGGTCACCATCCTCACGGCGGGCGGGCCTTCCGGGTACCACATCAAAGGCATTGTGAAAGGAAAGGCAATCTACTTCTCGGATGCGCTGGCGCGGCGATCCGCCCCGGGGGTGAGGGCGATCGGTCTGGCGCTAGCGCCTGACGCCGACCCGCACGCGGTCGAGGAAGCCGCAGAGTCCCTCCTAAGCGGACAGGGGCGGGCGCTTGCCGGCGGCGAGCGGGCGGCGCTGGAGAGCGAGTCGGATGCGAGCCGGCGCAGCGACGGCTCGATCCTGCTGGGCACGATGGCATCGATAGCCGCGTTCGTGTCGATTTTCGTTGTCGCGTCGACGTTTGCGCTGTCGGTCGCGCAGCGCCGGCGCGAGCTCGGCCTGCTGCGGGCGGTCGGGGCGACGCCGCGCCAGGTGCGGCGCATGATGTTCGGTGAGGCGCTGGGGGTGGGCGTGGTCGCCTCGGCGTGCGGGGCGTTGCTGGCGATACCTTTGACACCCGCCTTCGCGGCGATGCTTGAGCGCGCACAGCTTGTGGCGCAAGGGTTCTCGCCGGTCGTGCGGGGTTGGGCGCTGGCGGCGGCGGCCGCCGCGGGGCTGATCGTGGCGCTGGCGGGCGTGTGGAGTGCGTCGCGCCGGGCCGGGAGGGTCAGCCCGCTGGAGGCGTTGCGGGAGGCGGCGGTCGACCGGCGGCCGATGACCGCGGGCCGGTGGGGTTTCGGCGTGCTGTTCGGGTTGGGCGGTCTGGGGCTGGCATTCGGGTCGGCGGCGTCGGGGCCTTCGGCGGTGCTCAGCGCGGCGGCGTTCGCGGCGATGGCGCTCATCGTCGGGCTCACTCTGCTTGCGCCCGTTATCATCCCGCCGATCGCGCACGCCGTGGCCTGGCCGCTGTCGCGGCTGCGCGGCGCCACGGGACTGCTAGTGCGGGAGAACATGCTTGTCGCGGTGCGGCGCACTGCGTCGACCGCCGCTCCGGTGCTGGTGACCGTGGGCTTCGCCGCCGTCGTCACCGGGGTCATCGCCACATTCGGGGTGGCCGTGCGGGAGGACGGGACCATGGACGCGCGGCCGCGGGGCGAGGTCGTGGTGCTGCCGGACGGGACGCCGGGGCTCTCGGATGCGGCGGTGGCGGCGGTCGGCAGCGGCGGCGAGGGATCCTTGATGTCGACCATCTACGCGACCCTGGGCAACGGTCAGGTGTGGCCGGTCGAGGTGGCCGGGGTCAGGCCGGACATCTTCGTGCTGGCGCCCGATGAGATCGCCATCGCCGGAGGGTACGCGGGCGCGCTCAACTGGAAACCGGGGGAGAGCGTGGAAGTCGTCTTGGCGGACGGGGAACGGAAGTCGTTGCGCGTCAAGGAGATTACCGATGACATCGATGATGATGCCTTGGCGGGCGGTGCCGTGCTTGCGCGTTCCGTGGTGCGGGAACACGATGGGAACGCCTTGACGGATGCGGTTTTCGTGCGGGGTGAGGGCGCGGGAGCGGTCCAAGCGCGCTTGGGCGGGCTGGGCGCGGTCGCGTCCGACCCGGAAACCTATGCGCGAGCACGGGTGGTGCGGGAGGAACGGCTGATCCGGCTCGTGGTCCTCGTCATGGTTGGGCTCTCGCTGGCTTACACGGCCATCGCGATCGCCAACACGCTGCTGATCGCGACGACCGCACGGGTGCGCGACTTCGCCGTGCTGCGCCTGGCCGGCGCGACGAACGGCCAGGTGGCGGCGATGGTCGCGGCCGAAGCCGGGGTGGTGGTCGGGATCGGAGCCGCCCTGGGGCTGGTGGTGGCGCTGGTCGCGGTTGGCGGGGTCGCATGGGCGCTGACCAGGGACATCGGGGTGAGCATCCCGTTGGAGATGGACTGGCCGGTGATGGGGATCGTGTTCGGGGCCTGCCTGCTGCTGGCGCTGGCGGCCAGCGTGGTGCCGGCACGGCTGAGCCTGCGCACGGTGCACTTGTCAGGCGAGTAAATGCCGGGCGGGGGTGGCGGGCGCGGATGGCGGGCGAGCGAGCCGCCCGATGCCTTGGCGCGCCCCCTGCGTTAGTGGCAAAAAGTAGCTACAGCATGGCCGGGCTGTTGAGACATTTTGCCGCTTAGGTCGGCGGTTAGCTCGGCGGTTGGGTCTCGTACTCGGTGATCTGGGCGATGCGGCGGGCGTGGCGCTCTTCGCCGCAGAAGGTGGTGTCGAGGAACGCCAGCACGATCGCGGTAGCCTCCTGCGCCGAGTGCTGGCGGGCGCCGATGCCCACGACGTTGGCGTCGTTGTGCTGCCGCGCGAGCTGGGCCGTCTCAAGGTTCCAGGCGAGCGCGGCCCGCACCCCGCGCACCTTGTTCGCTGCGATCTGCTCGCCGTTGCCCGACCCTCCAATCACGACACCGAGGCTGCCCGGATCGGCCACGACCCGGGAAGCGGCATCGAAGCAGTAAGGCGGGTAGTCGTCCCCGGCGTCATACTCCGCGGCGCCGACATCGACCACGTCGAAACCGCGCTCCGTCAAGGCGCCCACGAGGTGGGTCTTGAGCTCGAATCCGGCGTGATCGGCCGCGACATAGACTCGCATACGCGTGATCATAGTTGGGCCTATGGTGACGTACCGCTCGGCGGGTCTGGGCGGTGCCATCCCGCCTGCGATTCCTCAATCTCGGCGACACTTTCGGCGACGACGAGGCCGGCCCGCGCCTTGGGGGTGAACCAGGTGCTCTTGCGCGGCATCTTCTGCCGGGCCAGGTTGACCTCGATAAAGTCGGGCACGGTCACCGGATCGATGAGGATCGCCAGGTCGGCGCGGCCCTCATCCACCTCGCGCCGCAGCCACGACTCAGGGTAGTCGCCGCCGACATAGGTGATCCGCTTGTCGCCGGGCTCCAGGCCCAGCGCGCGGCCCAGCAGCTCCCGCTCCACGAGCGCGTGATCGAGGTTGTCGACGAAGCCGAGCGCGGGATCGCGCGGCAGGGTGATCGTGCGCTCACCGCCCTCGCGCGTGTAGACCCGCACGTGAGCGCCCTCGGCCGCCCATGGAAGCTCAGGCGTGATCCCCCGCACCAGGCGGTTGTAGGGCTTGATCTCGACGGAGGCCGGCGTCGTCACCACGGCCAGGAAGCGGGGCAGCCCGCCGGTCTGCGCGGCGAGGCTGCGGTGATTGCCGTCCGCCACCACGAGCTCGCCGCCCCCGGCGAGTTCGATCAACTCGGGCGCGTCTTTTTTAACCCAGATTTGGTGGGTACCCCCGGCGGCGTCAAGATCGGTGGCGTCGGGTGCTCCGGCCTCGGCGCAGGCCTTGGCCAGGGCGTTGTGCAGCTCGTCGCCGCGGCCAGTTTGCAGCAGCAGCACCGGGGAGAGCAAGTGTCCCAAGGCTTCCGCCAGCGCGACCCGCTCGCGCACCTTCTCCGGGAAGACGTCCTCGTTGCGGAGGACGATCCCAGGCTCGTCGGCGCTCGTCGAGATCTGGTCGGTGTCGACCATGCACCACAGGCCGTAGGAGACCGACTCGCCACGGGTGATGCGATAGAGCACCACGACGTCATGCTCCGGCCGGTACAAGCCGTCGCGCTTGGCGCCCTCGAGGCGGGCCACGGCGTCGGGCAGCGCTTCGGCGAACGTCTTGCCCAGGCTGGCCGGGGCATAGTGGGGCATCTCTATCGCCAGGGCGCTGCCCGGCTGGGCCTCGATGATCCTGGTGATCTCGGTCTCGTCGGCGAACTCGTCATAGTTCTGCGCGCCTGTCCCACCCGTGGTGATCCAGGCAGCCGGGATCGGGTGCACGACTGTCACGACTGCCCAAGGTACACCGCCGAGTTATCCGGCCGGGATGAGCTCCGGCTCATCGGGCTTGGGTGCCGGGCGACCCGCTGTGCCCCGGACGACCGACCAGTGATTGTCCTCGAAGCAGACGTATCCGGTACCCAGGCATGCTTGAATCGCCTCCAAAGGAGCGTCCAAGCGCCAAACGGGAGGCGTTTGTTCGGCCGTGAAATCCATGGTCTACCCAACGTCGCCGACCACTCCCGGGTGACGCTCTTGATGTGAAACACTCGCTTCGTGACGGGTATACACAATCTTGCCCAGAGCGAGGCCGCCACCAGGGCCGAGCTGCTGGACGTGACCTCCTACGACATCGCCCTTGACCTGACCGACGGCTCAGGCAACCCCGGCGCTGGCACGTTCCCGTGCGTCACCACCGTGCGGTTCACCTGCTCCGCGCCGGGTGCCTCCACCTTCATCGAGGTGGCCGCGGTCCAGCTGCTGCGGGCGACGCTCAACGGGGTCGAGCTTGACATCGACGGTTGGACCCCCGACGCCGGCCTGGTCCTGCCGGGGCTTGCGGCGGACAACACGCTGGTGGTCGAGGCGAGATTCCCGTTCTCCTCGTCGGGGCAGGGCATGCACCGCGCGGTCGACCCGGCCGACAAAGAGGTCTACATCTACAGCCAGTTCGAGACGAACGACGCGCAGCGCGCCTTCGCCTGCTTCGACCAGCCCGACCTGAAGTCGGTGTACACGTGGCACGCCCGCGTGCCCAGCCACTGGAAGGTCGTCTCAAACTCGCCGGTCGCCGCGATCGATGACACCGTCCTCGACAAGACCGTCCACTTTGAACGGTCCGCGCGGATGTCGACCTATGTCACCGCGCTGTGCGCCGGGCCCTACCATGAGGTGCGCACGATGCACGACGGCATCGACCTCGGCCTGTTCTGCCGGGCGTCCGTCGCCGAGCACTTCGAGGCGGACGAGCTGTTCGAAATCACCAAGCAGGCCTTCGACTTCTTCCACGCGCAGTTCGGCGTGCGCTACCCGCTGCCAAAGTATGACCAGCTTTGGGTGCCGGAGTTCAACGCCGGGGCGATGGAGAACTTCGGCTGCATCACCCACGCGGACGCCGTCTACATCTTCCGTTCCGCCGTCACCGACTTCGAGCGCGAGCAGCGGGCCAACACCATCAGCCACGAGCTCGCGCACATGTGGTTCGGCGACCTCGTCACCATGCGGTGGTGGGACGACCTGTGGCTCAACGAGTCCTTCGCCGAGTGGGCGTCCCATTGGTGCAACTCGCAGGCCACCCGCTTCACCGACGCCTGGACGACGTTCCTGTCGCTGCGGAAGAACTGGGGCTACGGGCAGGATCAGCTCTCCAGCACCCACCCGGTCTACTGCGAGATGCCCGACGTCGCCGCCGTCGAGGTGAACTTCGACGGCATCACCTATGCCAAGGGCGCCAGCGTCATCAAGCAACTGGTGGCCTATGTCGGCATCGACGCGTTCCTCACCGGGCTGCGGACCTACTTCCAGCGCCACGCATGGGGCAACGCCACCTTCACCGACCTGCTCGACGCGCTCGAGGAGGCATCCGGCCGGCGCCTGGACGCCTTCGCGGCGGCGTGGCTCGAGACGGCTCAGGTAAACACGTTGCGGCCCTCGGTGTCGATCAACGACGGAGTGTACGAGTCGGTGACGATCCAGCAGGAGGCGCCCGCCAACCACCCGACCCTGCGCCCCCACCGCCTCGGCGTCGGCCTCTACGACCTCGTCGACGGCGTGCTGACCCGGCGGGAACGGATCGAGATCGATGTGGCCGGGGAGTCGACGGTGGTTAGCGAGCTCGCCGGCGTTCGCGTCCCGGATCTGTTGCTGCTCAACGACGAAGACCTCACTTACGCCAAGCTCCGCCTCGACGAGCGCTCGCTCGCCACGGTGGTGCACCACCTCAGCGGCATCCAGTCGTCCCTTGCGCGGG
>Ga0209382_10000994_pt1 | contig 45910 bp, 39 predicted proteins | sample SoiMetdeltSBSDD5_FD_187599 | JGI IMG/M metagenome (GOLD analysis project Ga0209382, IMG submission 187599) | Bulk soil microbial communities from a Populus tree surrounding site in Tennessee, USA - Soil MetaG P. deltoides SBSDD5 (SPAdes) (version 2) | ecosystem: Environmental > Terrestrial >...
CGGCTGACCTACTCACCGGAAACACAAACGGTGCGCGCCGTAATTGATCTTGGCGAACACCGTTGGGATTTGGTTCGTGTCCGAGGGGGGACTTGAACCCCCACGCCCTTGCGGGCACTAGCACCTCAAGCTAGCGCGTCTGCCATTCCGCCACCCGGACCAGCGCGTACCACAATACCCGTCGGCCGCGCCGGACCCGATGGGCTGACCAGCCCGCCGGCGCGTCCCGGGATGGGACGCACGGGGCATCACTGTACACGCATGACCAGCAGCAGCGCACGGCGGCCGGGGGTGGCGCCGCTCGGCGCCGGCCAGGCAGCATGGCGGCGTGCCCCCGCCCACCCACCTCGCAGCAGTGCAGCAGAACGCGCGCGTCCTGCGCCAGCGGGGCGACCTGACCGGAGCGCGGGCCATGCTCGAGCACGCGCTGGACGTGGCGGGCACGGCGTACGGCGCGGCACACCCGGACGTCCTTGAGACAACCCGCCTGCTGGCCGCCTTGCACCGGGAGGCCGGCGAGCTGGCCGCCGCCCGGCGCACCCTGGAGCAGGCGATCGCGGCCGGGCAGCTGAGCCAGCCGGAGGACGACCCGCTGATGCTGCTGCTCACCTTCGATCTGGGCGAGGTGGCGGACGAGTTCGGCAACCGGCACGAGGCCCGGCGCAACATGGCCCAGGTCAGCCGGCTCGGCCCGGCCGCGCTGGGGCCCGATCATCCAGCGGTACGGGCGGCCGAGCGCTACCTCGCCGGCCCCGGGCAGACGGTCCAGCCGGCGCCGGTACCGCCGACCGCACCGCGACCGCCGGGCGTCGTGCCACCGGCCAAGCCGCCCCCGCCCGGGCACCGTCCGGCGCACAAACCGGCGCACAAACCGGCGCGGCGCAGCCGTACCCCTTTGCTGATCGCCCTGGTGGTCGCGGCCGTGACGATCGGCGCGGCGCTGACCCTGGCGAGGTTGAACCAGCCTGCCGGGCCGCCGACCGCCCGCCCCAGCGCCACCAGCCAGGCGACCCCCAGCCCGAGCCCGCCGGCTCGCCCGGCACCGACCGGGGTACGCCTGCGCGACGAGGGCACCTCCCTCACGCTCACCTGGCAGGACCCGTCCCGGGGCCAGGTGCCGTTCATCGTCGCGGGCGGGCGGGCCGGTGAACAGTCCCGGCCGTTCGCGCAACTGCCCGTCGGCCGTACCAGTTATACGGTCAACGGCCTCAACCCGAGGCTGCAGTACTGCTTCACGATCATCGCCGTGTACGCGACCGACCAGCTCGTGCCCTCCGAACTGGTGTGTACCCGCCGAGCCAGTAATCCACAGCCGACAAGATCCTGAAACGACCACACGACCAGCCAGAATGCTCGTTATCCACAGACGAGTGTTGTCGATATCCACAGCCGGTTCCGGTGTGGCGATGTACGACCTATGATGCGACTTCGGGGAGGACGCCAACCACGAGCACAGGTCCGGACACGGACTGTGCCGATGCGAGGGGCTGCCGGGTGAATGCCGCGCGAGCGGGTGGGAACGCCAGTAACGCCAGCAATACGAGGAACAGCATCGTCACCATCGGGACGGTGCTCGGGATCGTCGCCGCGATGGGCCTGACCCTTTTCGGTCTCGGCGCGGCCGACCACGCTGTGGCCAGCTTCGATGCCAGCTCCTGGCTGTGGAGCTCGACCCGCAGCGAACTGGCCCGGGTCAACGGGGCGACCGGCCGGGTCGACACCCGGTACAAGATCCCCGACGCCACCGGCCACTCTATGCAGGTCAACCAGACCGACCGGTACCTTGTCCTGCGCGACCAGAACACCGGGCTGATCTCCGCGGTTGACCTCAGTAGCCTGAAGATCGCCGCGACCTCGCCGACCACCGCCGGCCTCGGCATCACGGTCGCGCTGCACGAGGACGCGGTGTTCGTCATCGACAGCGTGCAGGGCGCGGTCCGCCAGCTCGATCCGCTGACCCTCGCCCCCGTCGGCGACCTGGTCCGCTTCCCGCCCGGCATCACCGGTGGCACGTTCGACGGCAACGGCCTGCTGTGGCTCGCGGTACCGACCGAAGGCACAGTGGTCGCGGTCCGTCCGGCCGCGACCGGCCGGACCCCACGCAGCCCACCAGGAGGGCAGGGCGGCACCGCCGACCTCACCCCGCGCGAGGCGCGCACGGTACCGGTCGCCGAGCCCAACCACGAGCTGGTCGTCTCCGCGCTCGACGACGGCGTCGCCGTGCTGGACAAGACGACCAACGCGCTGACCACCCTGCGCGGGCAGAAGACCCGCACGGTCGTCCTCGACCTGGACGGCCCGGGCACCATGCCGAGCCGCACGGCCGGCCCCGACGTCCCGGTCACGATCGTCGACGACCGGCACGTCTACGTCGTCAACGGCGACCGCGTCCACGACTTCACCGTCCCCGGTGCCGGCGCGAGGCTACGCCCGTGCGTCGCCTGGGCCGGGCGGCTCTACTGCGCCGACGAGGCGACCGGCCGGGTGTACGCCTTGAGCCAGACCGGCCAGCTGCTCGACACGCTCGCCGTGCGCGGCGCCAACGGCCCGCTGGAGCTGGACGTCCGCGAACACCACCTGTTCATCAACGCGCCCAACTCGCAGCGCGCGACGGTGGTCGACGAGAAGCACCGGGTACGGGTGGTCGACAAGTACGCCAACAACGTCCTCGGCGGCGATCCGCCCCCGCCGGCTCCGCCCGCGCCACCACCCAAACCGACCGTCGGCAAGCCGAGCGCGCCGCGCAGCGTCACCGCCTCGGCCGGCAACGCGTCCGCCCGGGTCTCCTGGGGACCGGCCGCACCCAACGGCTCGGCGATCATCCGGTACGTCGTCGAGGGCGCGGGCAAGACGGTCACAGTCAGCGCCAAGCAGCGCGCACTTGAGGTCACCGGCCTGGTCAACGGGCAGTCGTACCGGTTCTCGGTGCACGCGGTCAACGGCAAGGGCGCCGGCCCCAAGCGGATGAGCAACCCCGTGGTGCCGACGTCCGACGTACCGAACCCGCCGCCGAGCGTCACGGCCAAGGAGAATCCCAACGGTACGGTGACGGTCAGCTGGCCACCGGCGAACGGGCTGGGCCGGAAGATCGCCCGGTACACGGTGACCGCGATCGGCGCCGGGCGCACCGAGGAGATCGGCACCGCGACCCGTCCGACGCTGACCACGCAGGCGGGCGCGCTGGACTACGGCACGCAGTATGCGTTCACGGTCGTCTCGGTCAACGACAAGGGTGGCACCTCCAAACCGTCGCCGACGAGCAACACGGTCGTGCCGTACGCCAAGCCGGGTGCCGTGGCCGGCCTGGCCGCCGCGACCGTGCCGAATCAGCGCGGCGCGATCCGCGCGACGTGGCAACCCGCCACCGACAACGGCCGCCCCATCCTCCGGTACGTGGTCTCGGTCGCCGGTCGCCCCGACCAGAGCCTCACCGCTACGGCCGCGACCCTGACCGGTTTCGCCGACGGCCAGACGGTCGCGGTCACGGTCAAGGCCGTCAACGCGGCCGGGGACGGCCCGCCGGCCACCGCCTCGGCCCGCACGATCGCCCCGCCGACGCTGACCGTCACGGCCACCAGCGCGGCGACGAACTCCATCACGGTACGGCTGAGCGTGAACGACAACGGCGGCCCCACCACCTGCCAGATCTCCGTGAACGGCAGCGCGCCCGCGAACATCGGCTGCACCGGCGGCACGGTCGGCGGCGTGTGGCCCGGCAACTCGTACCCGTTCACGGTCACCGCCCGGAACGCGGCCGGTGCCGCGCCGCCGGTGGGCGGGTCGGTCGCCACGCCCGCGCTCTTCGGCACGGTGCTCTGCAACGACCCGGGCGAGTGCGGCCTCAACTCCCCCGGCGGAGGCATCTGGGTCTACTCGGCGCCGACCCAGAACCCGCCGCCCGGCCGCGCGGTCGGCGACACCAGTTCACCCAGCCGCCACCAGGCGACCTGCTGGACGACCGACAGCGACGGGCTCACGATCGAGGCCCGGCCCTGGGGCGGCAAGCGGGACAACCGGTGGATCCGGATCAAGTTCCAGGGTGACAACTACATTCCCTTCGCCTGGCTCCGGTTGGACGGTGGCGACAACATAGGACAACTGCCACGATGCTGATGCCCCCGGCCCCCGAAGCCATCGACACCTTCACCGCCACCGCCCAACGCCTCACCGACGCGATCAGCTCCGTCGTGCTCGGCAAGCCCGAGGTGGTACGGCTGACGCTGACCGCGCTGTTCGCCCAGGGCCACGTGCTCGTCGAGGACGTCCCCGGGGTCGGCAAGACCACCCTCGCCCGCGCCGTCGCGGCGTGCGTGGCGGGGCAATGGCGACGCATCCAGTTCACGCCCGACCTGCTGCCCTCCGACGTCTCCGGGGTGACCATCTACAACCAGGCCACCCGCGGCTTCGAGTTCCACCCGGGTCCGGTCTTCGCGAACATCGTGATCGCCGACGAGATCAACCGGGCCTCGCCGAAGACGCAGTCCGCTCTGCTCGAGGTGATGGAGGAGCGGTACGTCACCGTGGACGGGGTCCGGCACGCGGTGCCCCGGCCGTTCCTGGTGCTGGCGACGCAGAACCCGATCGAGATGGACGGCACGTACCGGCTGCCGGAGGCCCAGCTCGACCGGTTCCTCATGAAGCTGTCGGTCGGGTACCCGGACGAGCAGGTAGAGGTCGAGGTGCTGCGCGGCGCGGCCCAGCGCTCGCCCGACTCCCTCGATCCGGTCACCGACACCGGGGCGGTCGGCGAGCTGATCCGGGTCGCCCAGCACGTGCACATCGCGGACCCGCTCTACACGTACGCGGTCCGGCTGGCCGCGGCGACCCGCACCCATCCGCAGGTACGGGTGGGCGTCTCGCCCCGGGGCGTGATCGCGCTGACCCGGGCCGCGAGCGCGTACGCGCTGATGGACGGGCGCCCGTTCGTCATCCCGGAGGACCTCAAGGCGCTGGTGAACCCGGTCTTCGCGCACCGCATTCTGCTCTCCCCCGACGCCCAGCTGCGCGGCGTCACCGCACCGGAGATCCTCGCCGACGCGGTCGCCTCGGTCACGGTACCGCTGCCCGATTCCACAGTGGCCTGATGACGCTGACGTCCCGCGGGATGGCACTGGCGATCGCATCGCCGGTGCTGGTCGCGGCCGGGTTCCTGCTCGGGTACGCCGAGCTGGCGCTGCTCGGCAGCGCCGGGGTGCTCGCCGTGCTGTGCGCGGTCGGGTACGCGTCCTGGCGTCCCCGGCTCGCCGTCGAGCGCCGGGCCGAACCCGACCGGGTCACCCGCGGCGAGGCGAGCACGGTCACGCTGACCGTGGCCAACGCGAGCCGGCTGCGGGCGGCGACCCTCATCGCGTACGACCGGTGCGGGGTGGCGCGCATCCCGGTGCCACTGCTGCGCCTGCGCCCGGGACGGGACACCGAGGTCAGCTACCCGGTGCCGACCCGGCGGCGCGGGGTCGTGGAGATCGGGCCGCTGCGCGTCACCCGCACCGACCCGCTCGGCCTGGTCTCGCTGGCCCGGACCCACGGCGGTACCTCCCGGGTCTGGGTCCACCCGCGCAGCTACCCGCTCGCGGCGGTACCGGCCGGCATCACCCGCAGCTTGGACGGCCGGTTCGACCGGGTACCGCACGGCAGCATCACGTTCGCCACCCTGCGCGAGTACGTGATGGGCGACGACCTGCGCCACGTGCACTGGCGGACCAGCGCCCGGGTCGGCGAGCTGATGGTGCGCGAGCATTTGGACACCAGCCTGCCCCGCCTCGTGCTGGTGCTCGACGACCGGGCGGAGTCCTGGCCGGAGCAGGAGTCCTTCGAGTCCGCCTGCGAGGCGGCCGCGTCGGTGATCGCCGCAGCGGTACGCGAGGACGTGACCGTGACGTTGCACCTGGTCCGCGGGATCGCAGCCGTTCCGGCCAGCCGGGCCAGGGACCTGCTCGACCGGCTCGCCGAGGCGACGCTGGACAACCACGGCGCCGACCTGAAGGAGACCGCGAACCGGCTGCGCCAGCGGCGGGTCGGCGACACGCTCGTCTACCTGACCGGTGCGGGCGGCGTGGCCGACCTCGGGCTGGTCGCCGGGCTGCGCGGGCCGTACCCGGCGGTGGTGGTCGGGATCCTGGGCACCGCCCAGGCACCGCCCGCCGTCGAGGGGGTTCTGGTCCTCGACGCCGCCGACGGCCCGGAGTTCGCCTCGGCCTGGGACGGGGTCCGGTCATGGTGAGGGTCCGCGCCGGTCTCGTACCGCTCGCGCTGGTCGGGATGGTGGCCTGCGCCGGGTTCGCGCTCGGCCGGATCTACGACGGCACGCTGCTCCCCCGGCTGGTCGCCGGCGCCGGCGCCGGGGCGGTCCTGCTCAGCGTGCTCGCCCGCCGGTTGCCGGCGTGGACGGCCGGGCCGCTGTCGGTGGCCGGGCTGCTCGGCTACACCCTGCTCGCGGTACGGCTCAGCGCCGGCGCGGCCGACGTCCCCGGCACCCTGGCCGGCGTCACCGCCGACGCCGCCCGCAACGGCATCCCGCGCCTGCTGACCGCGCTGATCCCGGTCGAGCCACAGCCGGACACCGTACTCGTACCGGTGGTCGTCGCCTGGCTGGCCGGACTCGCCGGGGCCGAGCTGGCCGTGCGGGGCCGGCGGGTCCTGCTCGGCTGCCTGCCCCCGCTGCTGGCCTACGCCGGCGCCCTCTACCTGGTGGGACCGAACGCGGCCGCGGCGACCTGGCCGACGCTGATCTTCGCGGGCCTGGCCGCGGTCGCGCTGGCCGCCTCCGGCCCGGGCAGCCCCACCAGCGCGACCGCCGACATCCCGCGCCGGGCCACCACCCTGCTGCAGGCGCGGTTCGCCACCGGCGCCGCCCTCGCGCTCGTCGTGCTCACCGGGCTCGCGGTGGTCGTCGGTCCGGTGGTGGCCGGCCGGGTGGCGACCACGCCGGACGACCCGCGCCGGCACGTGACCCCGCCGCAACTCGACGCGCTCGACGAGAACCCGCTGATCCGCCTCTCCGGCTGGGCGGTCAACCCGGAGCAGCACCTGTTCGACGCCACAGTGGACAGTGACACCCGGATCCGGCTCGGCGTGCTCAGCGACTTCGACGGCGTGACCTGGCGGGTCAACGCGACCTACCGCAGCGCCGGCCGGTCGCTGCCGGCGAGCGCGGAGACCCCGGAAGGCGAACAGGCGCCGACGGAGACCGTACGGCAGCAGATCACGATCGCCGACCTCGCCGGGCACCTGCTGCCGGCGGTGGCCGCGCCGCGCCGGGTGGACGGGGTACGCGTCGCCTTCGACACCGCGGCCGGCACGCTGGCCCGACCCGAGGGCATCACCTCGGGGCTGCGCTACGACGTGGTCTCGCAGCGGCCGGCGCCGGACGTGAACCTGTTGCCGGCCGCCGAGGTGCCCAGCGGGCCGGCCGTCGCCCACCTGCTCCACCTCGGTGCCGGACCGCCGGCCGAGCTGGAACGGCTGGCCCGGCAGATCACCGAGGGCGGCGGGGCGCCGTACCAGCGGGCCGCGGCCATCGAGGCGTTCCTCGGCGAGCACTACCGGTTCACCCCCGACGCGCCGAGCGGCCACGGCTACCCGAACCTCGAGTTCTTCCTGCTCGCCCCGCGCGAGGCGGGCGGCCAGCGGGGCACCTCCGAACAGTTCGCGGCCGCGTTCGCGGTACTCGCCCGGATCGTCGGCCTACCGTCGCGGGTGGTGGTCGGCTTCCAGGTGCGCGCCGGCACCCCGACGGTCACGGCCGCGGACGCGCTCGCCTGGCCGGAGGTGCTCTTCACCGACCTGGGCTGGGTACCGTTCCAGCCGCTGCCCGACCCCGGCGTCGATGCGCGCCCGATCGAGGAGGAGTTCCGGCCGCAGCCGGAGACGTCCGAGCCGCCGCCGTCGCCGGTACCCACGATCGAGCTCTCCGTGCCGCCGCTCACTCCGGCACCGGACGTCGCGGGCCCGGCGCAACCGGGCGGCGGATCCACCGCAGCGGTGCTGGCCGCGGTCGCCGGTGGCCTGGTCGTGCTCGGCGCGATCGGGTTCGCGGTGGCCGTACCGTTGCTGCGGCGGGCGTTGCGGCGGCGGCGACTGGACCGCGGACCGCCACCCGAGCGGGTGGCCGGGGCCTGGTTGGAGCTCTCGGACGCGCTGCGCCTGGCCGGCCGGCGGGCGGCGCCGCACCTCGCCGCGACCGAGGTGGTCGAGCACGCCACGGCCGCCGCCGGCCTCCCCCGGTCCGCGCACCGGCACACGGGGGCCCGGCTGCCCGCGCCGCCCCTGGACGACCTGGCGGCGGCGGTCAACGCGTCGGTCTTCGGCCCGACACCGGCCGGCGAGCCGGACGCCGAACGGGCCCGGGCGCAGGCGGTCGCGTACGTGGACGAACTGCGGTCCCGGCGCGGCCCGCTACGGCGTCTACTGTGGATACTCCACCCCGGCCCGCTGCGCTGGCACCGGCGGTAAGCTGGCCGTAACGACTGGGGAGGCGGATATGCGTGCGGGTGACGTGGTCGAGGACTTCGAGCTTCCGGACCAGACCGGCAAGCCACGGCGGCTGACCGAGTTCCTGTCCGCCGGGCCGGTGGTGCTGTTCTTCTACCCGGCCGCGCTGACCCCCGGGTGCACGGTCGAGAGTTGCCACTTCCGCGACCTGGCCGCCGAGTTCGCGGAGACCGGGGCGCAGCGGGTCGGCATCAGCCGGGACCCGGTCGACCGGCAGCGGCAGTTCGCCGAGAAGCACGGCTTCGACTACCCGCTGCTCTCCGACGAGGACGGCACCGTTGCCGGGGCGTTCGGCGTGCGCCGGAAGGTCCCGCTGGGGTCGCTGGTCACCCGCCGGATGACGTTCGTGATCGACACCGACCGGCGGATCCTCGACGTGATCCACAGTGAGATCAGCATGAACCAGCACGCGGACCGTGCGCTGGAGGTGCTGCGCCAGCGCCGTCGCGACCCGGTGTGACCCAGCACCCGCCGGCGTCACACCGCGGCGCAGGCGTTGCCGTTGACCGCGAAGTCGGTCGGCACCGGGTTGGCACCGGTGAACGACAGCGTCGCGGCGAGCGTGACCGTGCCGAAGACGGCCGCGACCATCCCGTTCCACGGCCCAGCCGTTGAGCGGCGTACCGCTGCGGTTCGTCAGGACGATCGACACGTAGGCGAACCCGTTCCCGCCCACCGTCCGGTACTTCACCCAGCACGGGTAGCTGTCGTACGGCGAGCCGAGCGTGGTGAACGTGGTGCTGCCGGTGGTGGTCGAGGTCCGGCCATCGGCCGCGCGGGAGCGCAGGTGGAGGGGTGTACTCGGTGCCCGGAGCCAGGCCGGTCAGCGTGGCCTGGGTCGCCGGTGCGGCCACGCTGGCCAGCAAGACGGCCGGGTACGGCGGCATATCGTTCCAGTCGAGCCTCGCCCTACTCGTGGTGCTCGATGTGCTCCGGCAGGAGGGCTTCCAGGCGATCGTCGCCATCCACTCGCCGCTGGTCGCCGCGCTGCCCGGTGCCACCACCGTCGAGCTGGGCGAGTGGGGGATGCGCCGGGCGGACTGGGCGGACCTCGACCTCGTCGAGTCGTGGCGGGACTTCCTCACCGCTCCGCAGCGCTGGCTCCGCCACCTGGTGGACCCGCCAGGGTGATCACAGCGATGAAAAGGCATGAGTGAATACAGCGTCTTGCGGTATCGCAAGTTGCTACATAGCGATCATGTGATGTCGTACTCATACTGACAGTCACTGTGGCGGTACCAGCCAACGACAGCGGCACCCGGGTGCGACCGAGTGCCGCTGGAGAACCCATCCAACGCAGTTGCGTGCGGAGGGAGGGCCCTGATGATGCCATTCTCGCGTACTCCCCTTCCTGCCCGCAACCGCGGGTCAAAGGAAGAAGGAGATGACCACTCACTACCAAGGACGGTGTGTCCGGATTACCAGCCTGGTCTTCGAGGCACGGTGCCCGGCTCGCCGGACGTTCGCGATTCACGACCTCACCCGCGTACATACCCGGGAGGTGAGAGTACCGGCCGTGCCGTGGTCGACGTCGATCCGAGTCTGCTCGAGCGGACTGGCCGGCGTCGCTGCGGTGGCCGCAACCGCCGACTGGCCGGCCGCAAGTCAACAGATCCTGTCGGCGGCCACCGCCGTCCTTCTCATCACCGCAACCATCGCCGCCACCGCCGCATCCTGGGGCAAGCGGGGCACCGTGTACGAACTTCGGGCCGTCCACAGAGGTCGGTCGGTGATCCTGTTCCGGTGCACCGATCGCTTCGCTTTCCACCAGGTCCGCAATGCCCTGCTCACCGCGCTCGACGAGCGCGGTGCCTAGATGCGGAAACTCACAACAGTTGGCGCCGCGCGATGTCACGCTGCGATCAGGCAGGCTACCGCCGGGACGACCGCCGGCGTCCCCCGGGGACGAGGCGTCTTCATGGGCGTCAGTGAGTCTCCCGCGGTTGCCCGGCGCCACCTTCGCCTCGCGCTCCGCAAGATCCGCGAGTCCAAGGGCTTCACGCAGGGCTCGGTCGCCGAGGCTCTCGACTGGTCGATCTCGAAGGTCAACCGGATCGAAGGTGGCGAGGTCACCGTCTCCGGCACTGACCTGCGGGCGCTGCTCGCGCTGTACGAGGTCACAGACGCGCTGGCGATCAGTGACCTGACCGCCAAGGCCAAGGCGGCCCGGCGCCGCGGATGGTGGAACGAGCCGGGAGTCGGTGACCAGCTCACGCCGGCGACCATCCAGCTCCTCCAGTTCGAACACGTGGCGACCGCGATCAGGGTCTTTCATCCGATCCTCGTCCCCGGGCTACTCCAGACCAGGGCCTACGCCGAGTCCCTTCTCAACTCGTGGAACCTGGAGCTCACCGAGGAGCAACGCCGAGCGCGGCTGCAGGTGCGTCTGCGACGCCGCGACTACGTGTTCACCCGTCGACCGCCGCCCACGTACTCGGTCATTCTCGACGAGTCGGTGCTCCTCCGTTACGTCGGTGGTGTGTCGGTGATGCTGGGACAGTTGCAGGAACTAATCTCCCTGCGCCAACGGCGCATGATCTCGCTCCGGATAGTGCAGTTGACGACGCCCAGCATCGCCATGATCGGATCATTCACGCTGGTCGACCTTAGAGACGATGAGAGCGCCGTCCTCTACCGGGAGAGCCACAACAGGGACGAGGTCCTGCAGAATTACGACGAGACGTCGCTGCACCGGCGGTTCTTCGACCGCATGTGGAGCGAATCGCTCGACGAGGACGACTCGCTGCTCTTGATCCAGGAACGCGCCCGCGCCATGATGTCCCTCGAACTCGATTGAGCGATCACGACGGAGGGAAAACCTTGAGCGTGCCTCAGCGGCTGTCCACATGGCGCCGGAGCAGCTACTGCGACACCAACGCGTGCGTCGAGGCCCTTGCCGTCGACGACGGAATGGCCCTGCGCGACTCGGCCGATCCGCACCGGATGCTCCGGTTCTCGCGCGAGGACTGGATGACCTTCATCGCCGGCGTCAGGGCGGGTGACTTCGACCGTTGAGATCCCCGCTGAGCCTGTCCCGATCACCGGCACGAGCCTCGTATGGCACAGGAGCGCCTGGTGCGACACGAGCGCCTGCGTCGAGATCGCAACTACGGACGACCACGTTTGGGTGAGGAACTCCCAGCATCCAGACGGGCCGCGACTGGCATCTACCCATCCGGAATGGGTTGCCTTCGTCCTGTGGATACAGGCGGAGAGCCGTGGGGCAGGCCGCGCTAGGCGCCCCGGCTGAGGACGACGTCCGCCCGGGACCGGGTGCGGGCGATCAGCGCGGCGTTCGCCTCGTCGCTGCGGTACACCCAGTCGCGCGCGGACGCGTCGTCCAGCCCCCGGGCGCGCTGCCGGCGAAGCAGGGCCGCGGTACGGCTGCGGTCCGGCGCGTCGAGGTACATGGCGAGGTCCAGCAGCGGCCGTACCCCGGCCCAGGCGCCGCCGTCGAGCAGCAGGTAGTTGCCCTCCACGAGGACCACGCGCACCGAGGCGTACACCGGGATCACCCCGCCGATCGACTCGTGCAGCACCCGGCTGTACGCCGGCGCGTAGACCAGCTCCTCGCGGGCCCGCAACCGGCGCAGCAGCTGCACGAACCCGGCCGCGTCGAAGGTCTCCGGCGCACCCTTGCGGTCCGACAGGCCCAGCCGGCGAAGCTCCGTGTTGGACAGGTGAAAGCCATCCATGGGTACGGCCACCGCCGCGTCCCCGCCGGCGTGGGCGCACAGCGCGGTGGCGAGCGCGGTGGCCAATGTGGACTTACCCGCTCCCGGCGGGCCCGTGATGCCGACGACCAGCCGCTCAGCACCGGGATCCAGGCCGGCCACGGCCGCCAGCGCGTCGTCGAGCGCGTCAGGCGTCACGCGTACCCGCCATGAACCGCCGCATCCCGGCGAGCCAGCGGTCCGGGTCGGCCGCCTTGCGGGCGTAGAACGTGCCCACCTCCGGGTGGGGCAGGATCAGGAAGCGCTCCGCGGCCAGGCCCTCCACGACCGCGTCGGCCACCTCCTCGGGGGCCAGCACGCGACCGGCCGCGGCGGTGACCCGGGCGCCGAGGTGTCCAGCCGACAGTCCACTGTCGAGCATCGGGGTGCGTACCCCTTGCGGGCACAGCGCGCTCACCCGGATGCCCCGGTCGCCGTAGGTGATCGCGAGCCACTCGGCAAATCCGACGGCCGCGTGCTTGGTCACCGTGTACGGCGCGTCCCCGACCGCGGTCAGCAGTCCGGCCGCGGAGCACGTCTGCAGCAGGTAACCGGAGCCACGGTCCAGCATGGACGGGAGGACCGCACGCGCGGCGTGCACGTGCGCGAGCACGTTCACCTCCCATGTCCGCTGCCAGTCCACTGTGGAGGCATCAACCCCGGCTCCGGTGGTGATGCCGGCGTTGGAGCAGAACAGGTCGATGTGCCCGTACCGGTCGAGCACGGTCGAGACGAGGGTGGCGACCGAGTCGGCGTCGGTGACGTCGACGCGGCAGCCGGTACCGTTGAATGACTGTGCGACGCGGTCCGCACCCGCGGCATCCAGGTCGGCCACGACGACGGCCGCGGCACCCTCGGCGGCGAACCGGCGCGCGAGCGCCGACCCGATGCCGCCTGCTCCCCCGGTCACCACGGCGACCGCGCCGGCAAGCTCCATCATGCCTCCGTGGGGGCGAGCCCGCGCAGCACGGCGGGCAGGTCCATGCCGGGTGCCGGCACCACCGCGATGGCCGGCGTGCCGACACCGGCGTCCACATAGGAGCGTACCTGGGCCGCGCACGCCTGCGGGGAACCGTGCAGCACCAGCTCGTCGACGACCTCGTCCGGCACCGACGCGGCCGCGGCGCGCCGGTCGCCCGCGGCCCACCCGCGCCACAGCGGGCCGAGCGCCTCGGAGCGGCCGAGCCAGCGGTGGAACGCCGCGTACGCGGGCACGGTCAGGTAGGCCGCGATGAGCCGCCGGCCGATCTCGCGGGCCACCGCGGTGTCGTCGGTCGGGCAGACGAAGATCCGCGCGGCGACCTCGAAGGTGGACCGGGCCGGCGGGCCGGCGGCGGCGAGCGCCTTCGGCACGTCGGCGGCGGAGAGCCAGTTCAGGATCACGCCGTCGGCCTCGGCCGCGGCGAGCCGCAGCATGCCCGGGCGCAGCGCGGCGAGCAGGATCGGCGGCGGCACCGCGGGCGGCCGCTCCAGCCGGAACCGCCGGACCGCGAACGTCTGGAAATCCCCGTCGACCAGGTCGCCGGCGAGCGCGGCGCGCAGGAAGCGCAGCATGTCCCGGGACCGCTGCAGTGGCTCGGTGTAGGGCTGCCCGTTCCAGTCGGTGACGATCACCGGCGACGACGCCCCGATGCCGAGTGCGAACCGGCCCGGCGCGGCCTCGGCCAGCGCGGCCGCGGTCATCGCGAGCAGTCCCGGGCCGCGGGTGAACACCGGTGCGATCGCGGTGCCCAGCCGCAGCGTGGGATGCCCGGCGGCGAGGGTCAGCGGGGTGAACGCGTCCGTGCCGGCGACCTCGGCCGACCAGAGGTCGGTGTAGCCGGCGTCGGCCAGGCTGGCGTAGGCCGCCGGATGGTCGGCGAGCGGGATCCCGGCGAACGGAACCGTGATTCCCCAGCGTTGGCTGGTCGGCGTCGGCTGCATCGGTCGATCCTTACTTGTCGGTAGCACCGGGGGCAAGGGCGACCCGCGCGGGTGGCGCCGGGGGTGCGACCGGTGGCCGGCCCGGCCGGATGCTGCCTAAGCTCGGAGCTCACCCATCTTGGAGGGATCCCGTGCCCCGTCCCGATACCGGCTACCTGCGCTCCCCCACGATCCACGGCGAGGACGTGGTGTTCGTCTGCGAGGACGATCTCTGGCTCGTCCCGGCTTCCGGCGGCCGGGCGTACCGGCTGACCGCCGGGGTCGCGGAGGCCGCCTCGCCCGTCCTGTCCCGGGACGGCCGGCTGCTCGCCTTCGTCGGCCGGGACGAGGGGCCACCGGACGTGTACGTGATGCCCGCGGGGGGCGGCACGACGCGTCGCCTCACGCACCAGGGCGGGCTGATGATCGTGTGCGGGTTCGACCCGGCGGGCGGCTCGGTGGTCTACGCGACCGACGCCGAGCGGCCGTTCTTCCGCAACCGCTGGCTGCACGCGGTGAGCTCGGGCGGCGGCATGCCCCGGCAGTTGCCGCTCGGCGCGGCCAGCGCGATCTCCTACGGCCCGGACGGCGGCGTGGTGCTCGGCCGGGTGGTGCACGACCCGGCGCGCTGGAAGAGGTACCGCGGTGGGCTGGTCGGCGACCTCTGGGTGGACCCGACCGGCGGCGGCGAGTTCCAGCGGTTGATCGCGCTCGGCGGCAACCTGGCCGCGCCGAACTGGGTCGGTGACCGGATCTTCTTCCTCTCCGACCACGAGGGCGTCGGCAACGTGTACTCGTGCACGCCCGACGGCCAGGACCTGCGCCGGCACACGGACCACGACGACTTCTACGCCCGCGGTCTGTCCACCGACGGGCGGCGGCTGGTCTACCACGCCGGGGCGGCGCTGTGGCTGCTCGACCCGGCCGGTGACGGGCCGCGCCGGCTCGACGTCCGGCTGGCCAGCTCGCGGACACAGCGCAACCGGCAGTTCGTCCCGGCCGCCGAGCACCTCGACACGGTCGCGCTCGCCGGCAACGGCGCCGAGCTGATGCTCACCGCGCGCGGCAAGGCGTACCGCTTCGGGGTCTTCGGCGGGCCGGTCCGGCAGTACGGCGAGCCGGACGGGGTGCGCTACCGGCTGCTGACCGCGCTGGCCGGTGGCGACCGGCTGGTGGCCACCGCGGCCGGCGCCGAGGACCGGGAGCAGCTGGTCGTCTTCGACGCGGACCGGACCGACCCGCACGCCGACCTCGATCTCGGCCGGGTGGTCGAGCTCGCCGCCTCGCCGGCCGAGGCGCGGGTCGCGGTCACCACGCACCGCAACGAACTGCTGCTCGTGGACCTGCGCGCGGCGACGCCGGGGGTGACCCGGGTGGACCACAGCCCGTACGACCGGATCACCGACCCGGCCTGGTCGGCCGATGGGCGCTGGCTCGCGTACAGCTACCCGGAGTCCACCACGACGACCGCGATCAAGGTGATGCGCCTCGCCGACGGCAGCACCCACACGGTGACCCGGCCGGTGCTGCGCGACCGGCGCCCGGCGTTCGACCCGCAGGGGCGGTACCTCTACTTCATCGGGCAGCGGCAGTTCGACCCGGTCTACGACGAGCTCCAGTTCGACCTCGGGTTCCCGCTGGGCAGCCGGCCGTACGCGATCACGCTGCGGGCCGACGCGCCTGCGCCGTTCCTGCCCAGGCCGGAACCGGTACGACCGGCAACGGTGCCGGGCTGGCCCACCCCGTCGGCGGCGGGCACGCCGGTCCGGGTCGAGATCGACCTGGCCGGCATCGAGCTGCGGGCGGTGCCGCTGCCGGTACCGGACGGCCGTTACGACCGGATCGCGGGCACCGCGGAGAAGGTGCTGTTCACCTCGTACCCGGTGACCGGCGAGCGGGACCGGGACTTCGACAAACGGCAGCCCGACCGGGTACTCGAGGCCTACGACCTGGCCACCGACCGGTGCGAGCAGGTGGCCAGCGGGCTGACCGACTTCTGGCTCAGCCCCGACCACCGGGTGCTGGTCTACCGCGCCGACCAGCGGCTTCGGGTCCTGCCGGCCGGCGAGAAGCCCAAGGACCCGCCGCTGGATCTCCCTGGTGGTGCGGATCAGCCCGGTCGGGAGACCGGCTGGGTGGACCTGGACCGGGTCAAGGTCTCGGTCCGGCCGGACGCGGAATGGCGGCAGATGTTCCGCGAGGCGTGCCGCCTGCAGCGCGAGCAGTTCTGGGTCGAGGACATGTCCGGTGTGGACTGGGACGGGATCTACCGGCGGTACGCGCCGTTGGTCGACCTGATCGGCAGCCGGGCCGAGTTCTCGGACCTGATGTGGGAGGTGCACGGGGAGCTGGGCACGTCCCACGCGTACGAGCAGGGCGGCGCGTACCGGCACAGTCCACAGTGGAGGCAGGGTTTCCTCGGCGTGGACTGGGACGGCAACCGGATCGCGCGGATCCTCACCGGCGACCCGTGGTCGGCCGACGACACCTCACCGCTGCGGCGGCCGGGGGTCAACGTCCGCGAGGGCGACGAGGTGGTCGCGGTCAACGGCACCCCGGTGGGCGGCGAGCTCACCGTCCCGGCACTGCTCGTCAACCAGGCCGAGCAGGAGGTGCAGTTGACGGTACGCCGGGGCGACGGCCCGGCGCGCACGGTGACGGTCCGTCCGATCGGGTCGGAGATGCCGGTACGCTACCGCGACTGGGTCGAGGCGAACCGGCGGCTCGTGCACGAGCGGACCGGGGGGCGGGTCGGGTACCTGCACATTCCCGACATGATGCCGCGGGGGTACGCCGAGTTCCACCGCGGCTTCCTCGCCGAGCACGAGCGCGAGGCGTTGATCGTGGACGTCCGGTTCAACCGCGGCGGTCACGTCTCCGGCCTGCTGCTGCAGAAGCTCGCCCGGCGCCGGCTCGGGTACAACTTCCCGCGCTGGGGGGTGCCTCTCGGGTTCCCGTACGAGTCGCCGCGCGGCCCGCTGGTGGCGATCACCAACGAGCACGCCGGGTCGGACGGTGACATCTTCAGCCACTCCTTCAAGCAGCTCGGCCTCGGCACGCTGATCGGCAAGCGGACCTGGGGCGGGGTGGTCGGCATCTGGCCGCGGCACCCGCTGGCCGACGGCACGACGACGACCCAGCCGGAGTTCTCGTTCCACTTCGACGACGTCGGGTGGGGCGTGGAGAACTACGGCACCGACCCGGACATCGAGGTGGACATCGCGCCGCAGGACTACGTCAAGGGCGTCGACCCGCAGCTCGACCGGGCCATCTCGGTGGCCCTGGACGAGCTGGTCCGGCGCCCGGCGCACGCCCCGACGCCCGCGGCACGCCCCCGCCTGACCCGCTCACCACTGCCGCCCCGCGCCGGCGGCGGAGCCGGGTGAGCAACGGACCGCGGGGGCGGGCGCCGCGCTCCTCAGTCGTGAACGCGACAGGAGGGCTACCACGATCGGGTCGACAACTACGCTGCCGACCATGTTGGGACTCGAAGCCAAGCTGGACAAGGCATGGGAAGGTAAGAGCGCGCAGGAGATCGCGAACGCTCCGGTGTCCGCGCTCTCCGGCGTGACAGAGAAAGACGCCACGTTGCTCCAGGAGGCGTTCGGCATCAAGACCGTCCGCGACCTGGGTACGAACAAGTTCTTCCGGTGGGCACAGGCCATCGCCGCGCTCGCCGACTGACCTGTCACCGCGCCTCGGGCGCCCGCCGCCGCTCTCCCGTCGGCGGGCGCCCGTTGCGCTGGTAGCGGGCCGACAACATGCGGTAATCCCCGTAGACTCGCTCCGGCATTACGTGCGTATGCCCATCAGTCGATAGAGCGGAGGCCGGCGGGATGGCGCCCTCAGCCACGGGGCAGCAGGTGGTGGACGGCGACACGGCGGTGCTGGTTTCCCGCCCGTACCAGGTGGCCAGGGTGCTCGTGGTGGCGCTCGGCGTCGGGTACGCGCTGAGCACGCTCCTCCCCGCCGAGAGCCGGCCCGAGCTGCTGGACACCTGGTTCTACTCGCTCGTCCTCGTGCTCACCTCGCTGCTCGCGCTGGCCCGCCCGGTGCTCGTCAGGCGGCACCGCGCGGCCTGGGCCTGCGTGGGCCTGGCCGTCACGTCCTGGTCGTTCGGGGACATCTACTGGTCGGCGAACTTCGCCTCGGTCGACGCGAGCGAGATCCCGGTGCCCTCGCTGGCGGACCTGTTCTACCTCGGGATGTACCCGCTCGCGTACGCCGGCTTCATCCTGCTCGCCCGCACCGCGACCCGCCGGCTGCCCGCCGCGGTGTGGCTGGACGGCGTGGTCACGTCGCTGGCCGCCGGTGCGGTGTTCTCCGCGCTGACCCTCGAGGACATCCTGGCCGCCGGCGCGGGCGAGACGTTGACGAACCTGTCGTACCCGATCGGCGACCTGGTGCTGCTGGTGATCGCGGTAGCCGCGCTGGCCATGGTGCGGTGGCGCCCGGATCCGGTCTGGTGGCTGCTGGGGCTCGGTGCCGCCTTCTTCGCGGTGGCCGACACCGCGTACCTCTTCGGCGTGGCGCACGACACCTACGTGGACGGCCGGTGGGTCGACGGCATGTGGATGCTGGGCCTGACCATGATGGCGTACGCCGGGTCGCTCCACCGGCCCCGCCCGGCGGCCGAGGTCCGGGGCTTCGCCGCGCTGCTGGTGCCGATCCTGTTCTCGCTCTCCGCGCTGTCGGTCCTCGTGGTCGGCACGTTCGTCCGGCTGCACCCGATCACGATCATCCTGGCGGGCGGGTGCCTGGTCGCGGCCGGGGTACGGACCGCGTTGACCTTCGAGCAGACCCGGGAGCTGGCCCGGACCCGGATCGCGGCGGAGACCGACGAGCTGACCGGCCTCGGCAACCGTCGGCTGCTGGACACCCGGCTGCCGGCCCTGCTCGGCGAGGTGCGTGCCGGGTACGGGTTGGCGCTCATCATCGTCAGCGTCGATCACGTGACGGATATCAACGGCACGCTCGGGTACCACGCGGGCGACGCGATCCTGCAGGCGGTGGGGGAACGGCTGCGGCAGCACCTGCCGGCCGGTGCGGTCGGTGCCCGGCTGGGCGGCGTGGAGCTGGCCATCGTCTGCCCGCCGGACGGCCTGGCCCGAGGCGCCGGACCGCTACCCGGTGCAGCCGCCCCGGGTGGCCTGGTCTCCGGACCGGGGGCCGAGGTCGCGCGGGATGTCCGGGCGCTGCTCGCGCTGCTGGCCGCTCCGGTCCTGGCGAACGGGGTACCGGTGCACATCGCGCTCAGCGCCGGCATCGCACTCGCGCCCGAACACGCGGCCGAGCCCGCCGACCTGATCCGGTGCGCGGCCGAAGCGCTGCGCCACGCGAAGGCGAACCGCTCCGAGGTCGAGGTGTACGACCCCGGGCTGGACCTCACCGGTGAGTTCGGCCCGCTCGCCGTCCCGGACCTGCTGCGGGGGCTGCGTGGCGGCGAGTTCGTGACCTACTACCAGCCGAAGGTCGACGTCGCCACGGGTACGCCCGTCGCGTTGGAAGGCCAGCTCCGCTGGCGTCACCCGGTGCGCGGTGAGATCGACGCGGCGGTCGTCCTTCCGCTGGCGGCGCGGGTGGGGCTCGCCCGGCAGATGAGCCAGGAGCTGCTGCGCGCCTCGGTGCAGGCCTGTGCCGCGTGGCGGCGCATGGGCGTCCAGCTCGGTGTCGCGGCCGACCTCACCGCGGCGGACGTGCTCGACAGCCGGCTCCCGTACGACCTGGCGAAGCTGATCAACGGGGTCGGCATCCCACCCTCCGCGCTGACCCTCGAGATCGCCGAGGACGTCCTGCTGATCGACCCGCGCCGGACCGCCACCGCACTGGCCCAGTTCCGCGGCTTCGGGGTCCGGCTCGCCCTCGACCACTACGGCCGCTCCGCGCCGTCGCTCACCCGGCTGCGCAGCCTGCCGATCGACGAGCTGAAGCTGGACGCCTCCTTCGTCGGCTCGATCCAGCGCGGCCCGCATGACGCGGCGGTCGTCCGGTCCACAGTGGATCTGGCCCGGTCGCTCGACATCGTCACGGTGGCCGACGGGATCGACTCGCGGGCGCTGCTGGACGCGGTCGTCACGTACGGCTGCTCGGTCGTCCAGGGGCTCGCGCTCGGCGCGCCGCAGACGCTTGCCGGCGTCGAGGCCTGGCTCTCCGGCCGGACCCACGCCGCGGGCCGCCGCTGAGCGCGCCGCCGCGGTAGCCGCGAGCCGCCCGCGTGGACCCGCCGGGCCGTACCGTCCACACGCCACTGTCCAGTCCGGACACCGACACCCGCAGCACGACCGGCCGGTCCGGCAGCGGGTCACCGCCCGGCCGCGAGTGGTCGAGCGTACCGGTCCGGACCGGCAGCGCTTCCGTCGACACCCCGTGCGCTATCCGAACCGGACGGTGGTAAACCCGTGTCACACCAGTTATCAGCGGCCGCCCGGGTGGCGGGTGTGACCACCACAGCCGGGTACGGCAGACTCACGCGCATGCGGTTCGCGTCCGGCACCCCCCTCGCCGGCCGCTACCTGCTGCTCGACGAGATCGCCGCCGGGCCGCAGGCGGCGGTCTGGCGAGGCATGGACGACGTACTGGGCCGTCCGGTGGCGGTGAAGCTCTATCTCGGCGCGGCCAGCGACGCGGCGGCACGGGCGTTCGTGCACGCCCGAGCCCGCACCGCGGCCCGGCTGAACCACCCGTACGCCACCGCTGTGTACGACTTCGGTGACGCTCCGGGACCCTCCGGCACGCTGCTGCCGTACGTGGTGATGGAACTGCTCGACGGCCACCCGCTCGCCGGGGCGACACCGCTGGACTGGCCGCTCGCCGTCCGGATCGGCGCCGAGATCGCCGGCGCGCTGGCCGCCAGCCACGCCCGCGGGGTCGTGCACGGGCAGGTCGGTACGGACGCGGTCATGCTGACCACGGCCGGCGCCAAGCTGCTGGGGCTGGCCGGGCCGGGCCGGCCGCCGGCCGTACCGCCCACCCCGGCCGACGACGTGTACGGCTTCGGCCTGCTGCTGCTCGACGCGCTGGGTGGGCCGCCGGCGGCCGCGCCGGAGCCGGACCTGTTCGACCCCGCCGCCCAGCTCGCCGCGATCCGCGATCTTCCGGCCGAGGTGAGCGCGACCTGCCTGGCCTGCCTGGCCACCGCCCCGGCCGACCGGCCCACCATGCCGGCCGTGGCGCGGACCTTGACCACGGAGGTCAACCGGGTCGCCGGGACCCTGCCCGGGCACGCCGCGATCCTGCTCTCCCCCGTGCCGGAACCACCGGCCGAGCTGCGCCGCCGCCGGCCCAGCCGGGGCCACGCCGCGCTCGCCGCCGCCGGTACGGTGGCCATCCTGGTGCTCTCCGGCGTCGCCGTGCGGTACGGCGACGACCTGCTCACGGCGGCCACCGGACCTGGCCCCGGCTCGTCGGCGACCTCCTCGGGCAGCCGCGCGACCAGCGGCGGACCAGCGCCACAGCAGGGCCCGATCGGCGCGACACCCCGCGGCACCACCGGGCCTGGCGGTACCACCGGCACCACCGGCGCACCCGGCCAGCCGCCGACCACCGGCACCGGCCCGGAGCCCGTGCCCCCGACCGGCGGCCAGGTCTCACCGGCGGGCGCGCTCGCCGCGCTGCGCACCAGCATCGACGACGGTCGGGCGGCCGGGCAGATCACCGCGGAGGTGGCTGCGGCGCTCGACAGCGAGGTCGACGACATCGTCCGCCGGGCGGCGGCCGGCGAGCCGATCGCCGGCAGGGTGACCGCGCTGCACAGCCGGATCGACGCCTGGCAGCGGATGGGCGACATCGCCGCGTCCCGGGCCGCGGACCTGCACGCCAAGCTCAACGCGTACGCGGGCGCCGGCTGACCGGTGGAGAGCCTGACCAAGCGCCGGCTGACCGACGCGGAGCTCGCCGCCACCACCGCACACTGCTTCGCCGTCGAGGTCGCCGACGCCACCGAGCTGGTTGACGGTACGTACAACGCGGCCTACCGCGTGATCCTGGCCGACGGCCGCGACCTGGTGCTCAAGGTGGCTCCCACGCCGGGCCGGCAGCTGCTCACGCACGAGGTCGACCTGATGCGCACCGAGGCCGACTTCTACACCCGGGCGGCGCCGACCGGGGCACCCGTGCCGCGGATCCACGCCGTCGACTTCGACCGGCAGGTCCTCGACACCGACTACATGTTCCTGGAACGGTTCCAGGGCACGCCGCTGCACCAGGTGCCGGACACGCCGGTACGGCGGGAGCTGGGCCGCATCGCCGCGCAGGTGCAGACGGCCACCGGGCCGGCGTACGGCTACCCGCTGCGCGGCAGCCGCACCTGGCAGCCGACCTGGCGGGCCGCGTTCCTCGCGATGGTGGACGACATCCTCGACGACGCGCGGCGCCTCGGCACCGAGCTGCCGGCGAGCCCGGACCGGATCGGCGCGCTGGTGGGCCGGCACGCCGACCTGCTCGACGCGGTCCGCCGGCCAGCGCTGGTCCACTACGACCTGTGGGACGGCAACGTGATCGTCCGCGACGGCCGGGTCGAGGGCATCATCGACGGAGAACGCGCGTTCTTCGGCGACCCGCTCGCCGAGCTGGTCTCACTCGCGCTGTTCCGCGACGTCGAGGACTGCCCCGACCTGCTCGCCGGGTACGCCGAGCAGACCGGCGTACCGGTGGAGCTCACGCCGGACGGGCGGCGGCGGATCACGCTCTACACGGTCTACCTGTACCTGATCATGGTGACCGAGGGGCCGACCCGCGGCTACGACACCCCTCGCCACCACGAGTTCCGCCGCCGCATCCTGGGCCTGCTCGACACCCTGCTGGCGACGCTGGAGCGCGGCGTAGGCTGATCCGGCGCCGGATCGGCCGCGCGGCCGGCGCGAGGAAGACCGCGGCGAGCGCGACGACGAGCGGCGACCCGTCAGCCGGCCGCGAGCACGGTGGCGGCCACGGCCGCGTACCGGTCCCGGACCAGCGCACCCCGGGCCGCGTCGCCGGGCGGCAGCTCGATCGCCGGTACCGGCCACGCCGGCGGCGCCGAGCCGCCCGCCAGTGCCCACGCGGCCTGCCGGGCCGCACCGAGCGCGACGTACTCGCCCGGCTCCGGCACGGAGACCGGTACGCCGAACAGGTCCGGCGCGACCGACTGGACCGCGGCGGAGCGGCTGCCGCCGCCGATGAGCAGCACCCGGCGGACCGGGATGCCGAGCGCCCGCAGCGCGTCCACCCCGTCCGCGAGCCCGCACAGCATGCCCTCGACCGCCGCCCGTGCCACGTGGGCGGCGGTCATGTTCGCCCGGGTCATCCCGTGCAGCGAGCCGGTGGCATCGGGCAGGTTCGGGGTCCGCTCGCCGTCCAGGTACGGCACGAGCACCAGCCCGCCCGCGCCGGCCGGCGCCTGCCGGGCCAGTTCGGCCAGCTCGGCGTGCGAGACGCGCAGCAGCGCCGCACCGGCGTCGAGGACCCGGGCCGCGTTGAGCGTGCACAGCAGCGGCAGGAAGTGCCCGGTCGCGTCGGCGAACCCGGCGACGTACCCGGTCGGGTCCGCGGTCGGCGCGCTGTGCACGGCGAAGACCGTCCCGCTGGTACCGATCGAGACCACCACGTCGCCGGGTTCGAGGCCAAGCGCGAGCGCGGCGGCCATGTTGTCCCCGGTGCCGGCCGCGACCAGGGCGCCGGCCGAGGTACGGCCCGCCGGCTCGGCGGGACCGAGCACCCTGGGCACCTCCAGCGCCCGGCCGAACGCGCGCACCAGCAGGTCCTCCCGGTACGTGCCGGTCGCCGGCGACCAGTAGCCGGTCCCCGACGCGTCGCCCCGGTCGGTCACCGGCTCACCGCCGGTGGGGGCGGTCAGCCGCCAGGTCAGCCAGTCGTGCGGCAGCATGACCCGCCTGGCCCGTGCGGCGTGGTCCGGCTCGTGGGTGGCGAACCAGCGCAGCTTCGTCACGGTCAGGCTGGCCACCGGCAGCGTGCCGACCGCCTCCGCCCAGGCCGCCGCGCCCAGCTCCTTGACCAGATCGACGGCGGCGCCGGCCGATCGGGTGTCGTTCCACAGCAGGGCCGGCCGCACCACCTGGCCGGCGTCGTCGAGCACGACCATCCCGTGCTGCTGGCCGCCGACGGCGACGGCCGCGACCTCGTCGAGCAGGTTACCGGCCGCCTCACCCAGCGCGGACCACCACACCTCCGGGTCGACCTCGGTCGCGTCCGGGTGCGGCGCCTGACCGGAGGCGAGCACCGCCCCGGTCCCGGCGTCGCAGACGACCACCTTCGTCGATTGAGTCGAACAGTCGATCCCCGCCACCGTCGCCATGCCGAGCAGGGTACGCTCTCGTCGTGCTCGCGCGACTGCAGTCCTGGTGGCCCGCCCAGATGGCGGACCACCGGTAGATCGCGCACCGCGGCCGCCCAACCGAGGCGGCCGCTGTCGTTTACCGACCCCGTGGCCGCCCGCCACGTAGAGGAGACGACGTCATGCACCTCCCCCACGGTCCGTTCGCCCTGCTGCGCCGGGAGGGCCGGGACCACCTCGACCTGCTCGCCGGGCCGGTGTCCACAGTGGACCGCCTAGCCGACATCCCGCTGCCGTCCGGCAGTGGGCCACAGACCCTGGCCGCCGTCCCGTACCACCAGGTGAGCGAGCGCGGCTTCGCGGCCGTCGCGGACGGCACTCCGCTGGCCTGCCTGGTGGTCGAGCACCACTGCGAGGTACCGCTCGCGGACGTGCTCGACGCCTTGCCGGCCGGCCCGGTCGCGGTCCGCGACGGCGGGTTCGACGTGCCTGACGCGGAGTACGCCGCCACCGTCGCCGCGGTCCTACGGGACGAGATCGGTCGCGGCGAGGGCGCCAACTTCGTCATCCACCGCACGTTCACCGCGACGGTCGACGGCGACCCGCTCACCGCCGCGCTCACCACCCTGCGCCGGCTGCTACTCGACGAACGCGGCGCGTACTGGACGTTCCTCGTCCACCTCGGCGACCGTACTCTGGTCGGCGCCACCCCGGAGCGACACGTCTCGGTCTCCGACGGGCTGGTGGTGATGAACCCGATCAGCGGTACCTGCCGCCAGCCGTCCGATCGCGCCGCGGTGCTGCGGTTCCTCGCCGACCCCAAGGAGGTCGACGAGCTGTACATGGTGCTCGACGAGGAGCTGAAGATGATGGCCACGGTCGCCGACCTGGGCGGTCAGGTCGTCGGGCCGTACCTCAAGGAGATGGCGCACCTCGCGCACACCGAGTACCTGCTGGCCGGGCGCGGTTCCCGGGATGTCCGGGACGTGCTGCGCGAGACGATGTTCGCACCGACCGTGACCGGCAGCCCGATCGAGAACGCCTGCCGGGTGATCGCCCGCCACGAGCGGCGCGGGCGCGGCTACTACGCCGGCGTGCTGGCGCTGCTCGGGCACGACGAGGCCGGCCGGCAGACACTGGACGCGCCGATCCTCATCCGTACCGCCGAGTTCGCCGCCGGCCGGCTGCGGGTACCGGTCGGCGCCACCCTGGTCCGGCACTCGACGCCCGAGGGCGAGGTGGCCGAGACGCACGCCAAGGTGGCCGGCGTGCTCGCCGCGTTGGGCCTGCACGGACGCTCCACACCGGACGGTCCGGCATCGGCCATGTTCGCGGCCGACCCCGAGGTCCGGGCGGCCCTGGCCCGGCGCAACACCCACCTGTCACGCTTCTGGCTGCAGGAACACAGTGTCGCGGCGCCTCTGACCGGGCTGCGGGCGCTGGTCGTCGACGGGGAGGACACGTTCACCGGCATGCTGGCCCACCTGCTGCGCGCGCTGGGCCTCGACGTCACCGTGCGGCCGTGGACCGCGATCGGTGACCGGACCGGCTTCGACCTGGTGATCCCCGGTCCCGGCCCGGGCGACCCGGGCGAGCTGACCGACCCGAAGATGGCCGTCCTGCGCCGGCTCGTCCGGGACCTGCTCGCGGACCGCACCCCGATGCTCGCGATCTGCCTCGGGCACCAGGTGCTCGCCGCCGAGCTGGGCCTGCCGCTGCACCGGCGGAACCTGCCCTACCAGGGGCTGCAGCGCGAGATCGACCTGTTCGGCACGGCGTACCGGGTGGGCTTCTACGCCACGTTCACCGCGCTGTCCGATGTGGACGCGCGGCGCACCCCGTACGGTGGGATAGAGCTGAGCCGCGACGGCGCGGACGGCGCGGTCCATGCCCTGCGCGGGCGGAGCTTCGCCGGGGTGCAGTTCCATCCGGAGTCGGTGCTGACCGAGCTCGGCGAGGAGATCCTCGCCGAGCTGTTGCGGCCGCTGGTGCCGGTCAGACTTGGGTGGTCGTGACCGTATAGTGCACGAGGTACTCGTAGTCGGCTTCGTCCGAGATCACCAGCGTGTCCGAGTCCACCGCGCAGCTGACCGTGTCGGCGTCGAGCGGATCGTTCCCGTCGGGCCAGAGGTCGTCCTCGACCAGGCCGATCGAGGCCGAGCCGGTGGAGGAGAGCCGGGGCCGCTGCGGGGTCGGCGTCTGGTCGCCGAACCGGGTCCCGGACACGGTCCCGTCGGAGGGCTTGATCGCCACCGAGTCGCTGCGGAAGAAGATGCCGTTGATCACCACCCAGATCTCGTCCGTGCTGTTGACCCCGTCCTCCTGGAGGTCGAGCGCGCGCACCGAGTCGACGGTGTAGGTACACACCGTCACCGTGGCCTGAGCGGGCGTGCTGGACGCCAGCACGCCCCCGGCCGCCAGAGCCAGCGCGCCTACGGCGCCGAAGATCCTTCGTACGTTCATCGGTTCCTCCCGTTTCGGTCTGAAACTTCTCGCCGTACAGGAGACCGTGAATGACCTGTCGGCCACATCGAGAGGACTACGTACTTTCGGTCCGACGGGGGAAGATGACAGATGTCCGCAGGCGGCGCATCCGGGGAGTGTTGATGTCAGGCGACGATCGGGTCACCCAGACCTGCGCTTACCTGAGGATGCTGCTGATCCGGCCGGGCGAGTACCGGGCTGCCTGGCAGCGGCGGGGCAACCACGTCGCGCCGGACGAGATCGACTACCTGGCGGTGGCGCGGGTTCTCGGCGACGACGCCCTGGCCGAGACGGCCCGGCAGGCGCTGGAGGGCGGCACGCTGGCCGAGGAGACGCTGGAGCGCTTCATCAGCGCGTTCGGCTTCCGGCGCCGGCAGGCGGACCGGCTGCGGGACCTGATGCGTGGCTCGCCCGCGGTCCGCGTGGTCACCGGAGACGTGCAGGCCCCGGCCGAGCTGTCCGAGGCGACCGGGCCGCCGCCGTACGACACGCTGTCGCTGCACGAGTCGCACGTCCTCGGGCCGGACGGGCTACCCGCCGAGCACCAGACGATCCAGGTCATCCGCTCCACAGTGGACGGGTTGGGCTCGCTGCCCTACCGGTTCGACACCGACCAGCTCGTGGTGGAGATGGTGCGCGGCGGGCGGGTCGGCAACCGGGTGTACCGGCTCATGGACACGCTGTACGCGGTGGACATCCTGCTGACCCACCCGCTGGCCCTGGGCGAGACGGCCCTGCTGCAGTACCGGACGACGTTCTTCTACCGGTCGCCGCCGCCACCGGAGTTCCGCCGGGGTGTCCTCGGCGTGACCAAGGACCTGACCATCTGGGTCACCTTCCACCCGCACCGGCAGCCCCGGCACATCTGGCTCGCCCGCTGGGACGCGCTGGACCACGCCCGCGTCATCGAGCAGGAGGAGGTCACGCTCGACGACGAGCTCTCCGTGCACTGCCGGTTCGACACGGTCGAGCGCACGATCGTGGGCTTCTACTGGCAGTGGTGACTTGCGTTCGCTGCGCGGTGAGGGCGGGGCCGCGCGTGGCGGATCGATGAAGGTTGCGTGAGCCCGCGGGCGGATGCTGGCAGGCATGCGATGGAAGCACTTGATCCTGGTCTGTGCCCTGCTGGCCGGCGGGCTGGCGGTACCCGCGCCGGCGAGCGCCGCCGGACCGCAGGGCTCGCTGCGCGCGGCCGACCCGACGCTCGTCCGCAACGGCAGCACCTGGGTGTCACTCTCCACGAACGAGTCCCTGGGCACACCGTACGCGGTCGCCTGCAACCCGGCCGATCCGGTGTGGGCCAAGGGGTTCGCGTTCCTGCCGTACCGGACCGGGCCGGCGCCGGACCAGCTCGGCTCGTGCTGGGGCGGTGACGCGCTGCCCGGCGGTCCCGGACCGTGGGCCGGCCGCCCGCCGCAGGTCGGCATGTGGCTGTGGGCACCGTCGCTCGCCCGGATCAACGGCGTGTGGTGGCTGTTCTACGTGGCCCGCAAGGCGGGTACCGGGCAGCAGTGCATCGGCGTGGCCGCCGGTGACCGGCCGACCGGGCCGAACTGGCTGCACCCCGCGCAGCCGCTGGTCTGCCCGGCCAACGGCTGGTGGGCGATCGACCCGGAGATCTTCTACGACCGCCAGTCCCGGGCCTGGTACCTGCTCTGGGACTCCGGCCCGCTCAACGTCCAGCGGTTCGACCCGGCGACCGCGTCGCTGGTCGGCCCGGTCCGCGCGCTGCTCCACGAGTCGCACCCGGACCTGGGCTTCGACGAGTCCATCGGGTCGACCGGGCAGCTCGTGCAGGTGATCGAAAACCCGACGATGGTACGGGCCGACTCCGGTGAGCTGTGGCTGTTCTTCGCGGCGAACCAGTGGGCGTCGGCCAACTACGCAACCGGATGGGCGCTCTGCGGGCGGGGCGCGCCGACCGACGGCGGCGGCTGCGGGCTGGTCAATTCGTTCGACCCGGCCAGCCGGTACCGGCCGTGGTGGGGCTGGGGGCAACGGACGGCGCCGGTGGCGGGCGTCGACGCCACACCCGCCGAGGCGTTCCCGAACCTGCCCGGCTTAGGTGCGCTGTCGGTCGCGGTACCGGACCCGACCGCGAGCGGGCCGCAGCCGACCTACGTGACCGGGCACATCTTCTGGGGCGGACCGTCCAACCTGCGCACCCAGGTGGTGTACCGCCTCGACACCTCCGGCGTCCTCCCGCGCCTGTCCGAGCCGTCGTAGGTTTCCCGTGATCCGGTAGCGTAGAGCGCCGCTATGGAGGCTGTCGCGACTCGAGGGCGGTGGCGTGGCCGGCGCTGGTTAGCCGGTGCCGGCCACTCGATCTCAAGGGCGCCTCGGACACAGCAGCGGGCGCCCCAGACAGCGAAAATCAATACGCATGGACAACTCACACGGGAGGTGGTCTGGCGAGTTGGTCAAGCGCCTGGAGCATCAATTACAAATCCGGCAATTCGTTAGGTGCCGGCCACGCCCAGCACTTGCATTGCTGATGGTCCTGCTGATTAGCGCCGGCTGCACTTGGAACGGATCTCACCCTGGCCCTCCACCACGGACCGCACCGCCAGTCGACAGGAGCGACATCGGCATTCTTGACCGGAAGGTGGCGCAGGCGATGTTCCACATTCAGGAGCTGCCGTTAACAGCGGCGAGAGCGACGGACGACGTATTCCGCGTAGGTCACCGGCTCCAGCATGCCTGCAACGCAAAGCTTCCCACCGATGACAAGAATGTAACCGATGACAGTAGGGCATGGTCGAGCGCTGGCGACCTACCGATGATCGACCAATTCGTGGTGGCCTATGAGCGCCCAATAGCCGCCCAAGCGGTGGACGAGGCGCGGCAAGCGTTGACCTGCCAGGAATATACAGTTCTTGATGCAAAAATAGAGGCGCACGGACTGTTCGAGTTGGATCAGGTGCCTTCCATCGGCCGAACGTTCGCGTTTTGCGAGGCGGTCGGCGCCAAGCCGAACTACCTGTGTACAGTCATCATTGGCAGCGGTGACATCGCCTGCAGTGTACGAGCGACGGCCGCCCAATTGGACAGTGCACGAATATTGATTCAGCGACTCGTTCCACTCGTCGTCAACAAATGCCTCGACGTGCCGACCCCGACATAGCAACTGGAGGAGATCGGGTCGTGGTGGGACACGGCTATCCCGCTCACGTGCCCCATCACGTGGCCGTGCGGCCGTCGACGGCGATCGCGGCCAGCGCCAGCGGGCCCGGCAGCAGGAGCACGGTCACCGGGACGAGCACCACGATGAGCACCGCCGCGCCGGCCGCGAGCAGCAGCAGCGCGCTCCCACCCGGGTCGGCCGCGACACCGCCGGCCGCGGCCCGGACCACGGCCGGCCACCGCTCCCCCGGCTGCCACCGCGCCGCTGCGCGCAACCCGAGCAGTACCCCCGCGCCGACCGCCACGACCAGCACCACCAGGAGCACCCGGCGCCCGGGTACGCCGGCCGCGATGGCCAGCGCGTCGAGAGCGAAGAGCGCGACGAGCAGCGGCGGTACCACGAACCCGGCCGCGCCGGAGGCCGCCACGACCCGCAGGCGGGCCCAGTAGACCCGCGGCCCGACGCCGGCGTCGAGCGCCACCCGGTCCCGCAGCACCGCGCACCCGGCCGTGAACGCGACGAACGCGGTGACCACCGGCACGGACGCGACGAGCACCAGCACGCCGATCAGCAGGCAGTCCGCGAACAGCGCGAACCGTCCGGTCACCCGTTGAGCCCGGTGGTGGAGACGCCCTCGACCAGCAACCGCTGGAACGCGAAGAAGAACAGCCCGATCGGCACCAGGGTGAGCACGGACATGGCCATCATGGCACCGTACGACGTCTGGCTGGTCTGGTCGATGAACAGCCGCAGCGCCAGCGGCAGCGTGTAGTTCTCCGGCGTGTTCAGGTAGATGAGCTGGCTGAGGAAGTCGTTCCAGGACCAGATGAACGTGAAGATGGCCGTGGTGACCAGGGCCGGCTTGGACAGCGGAAGGACCACGTAGGCGAAGGTGCGCACCGGCCCGCACCCGTCGATGCGCGCCGCGTCGCCGAGCTCGCGCGGCAGGCCGCGCATGAACTGCACGATCAGGAATACGAAGAACGCGTCCGTGGCGAGGATCTTCGGCAGTACCAGCGGCCAGAACGTGTCGATCATGTCCATCCGGTGGAAGATCGTGTACTGCGGGATCAGCAGCACGTGGATCGGCAACATGATCGTGGCGATCATGAACGCGAACAGCAGCCCGCGCAGCCGGAACCGCAGCCACGCGAACGCGTACGCGGCGAGCGCGCAGGAGACCACGTTGCCGATCACCGAGCCGACCGAGACCACCATCGAGTTGGTCAGGAACCGCCAGACGCTCACCCCGGCCATGCCCCGGAACACCTCGGCGTAGTTGCCGATGATCACCTGTTCGGGCAGCAGCCGCAGGCTGGACAGGATCTCGTGGGCCGGCTTGAACGAGGCGGAGACCAGCCAGCCGACCGGGTACAGCAGCCCGGCCAGCAGGGCCAGGCATACCACGTGCCACAGCACCCGGCGCCTCATCGCGCCTCGTCGCCCGCGTAGAAGACCCACATCCGGGAGGTGCGGAACAGCACCGCGGTGACCAGCGCGATCGCGAGCACGAGTATCCAGGCCATCGCCGAGGCGTACCCCATGCGGAACTGCGAGAAGCCGCGCTCGTACAGGTAGAGCGTGTAGAACAGCGTCGAGTCGACCGGGCCGCCCCGCCCGCCGCTGATGACGAACGCGCCGGTGAACGCCTGGAACGCGTGGATGGTCTCCAGCACCAGGTTGAAGAAGATGACCGGGGAGAGCATCGGCAGCGTCACCGACCGGAACGTACGCCACCAGCCGGCACCGTCCACAGCGGACGCGTCGTACAACTCCTGGGGTATCTGCTTGAGGCCGGCGAGGAAGATGACCATCGGCGCGCCGAACTGCCACACCGCGAGCGCGGCGACCACGAGCAGCGCGTAGTCCGGTGAGGCCACCCAGTCCCGGAAGATGACCCGCCAGACGAGCGCGACCGCGACGCTCGCCCCGAGCAGCGACGGCGCGTAGAACGCCGACCGGTAGAAGCCCTGCGCCCGGCTGGCCCGGTTGAGCAGGATCGCGACGGCGAGCGCGGCGGCCAGCTTGAGCGGCGTGGAGATGAACACGTACCGGAGCGTGACCCAGATGGCCGTGATGAACCGGGGATCGTCGGTGAACAGGGTGCGGTAGTTCTCCCAGCCGACCCAGGACGGCGTGGTGAACAGGTCGTAGTCGGTGAACGACAGGTACAGCGAGGCGAGCATCGGACCGAGCGTGAGCAGCAGCGCGCCGACCACCCACGGGGACAGGAAGAGGTACGCGATGCCGGGGCGTTCGCCGTACCGGTGGACCCGTTGCGGCGCCCGGGTTCGCGGCGCCGCAACGGATCGCTCGATGGTCTGCACTAGGTGGTGATGGCCTTCTGGGCTTCGGACATGAACTTGTCCGCGGCCTGCTGGATGGAGGTGCGCTGGAAGATGACGTCGTCGTAGACCCGCTGGAACGTGGCCTTGACCGTGCCGGCACCCTTCGGCGGCGGCGGCGGGGCGGGCTCGAGCTTCGGGCCGACCGTCTGCTCGTACTGGAAACCGACCTGCGGCGGGCCGGTCAGCGTACCGCCGACCGCCTCGCGTACCTGCGCGTTCGCCGGCATGCCACGGGACATGCCGAGGATCTTGCCGGCATCGAGGTCGTTGATGAGGAAGTTGACGAGCTTCGCCGCGGCCTCCTTCTGCTTGGAGGCCTGGGAGATGCTGAACATCATGGCCGGCTTGGCGTACTGGCCGAGCTTGCCGGTGTCGCTGGGGAACGGCGCCAGCTTCAGCTCACGACCGGCGATCTCCCAGCTCTTCGCGGTGAAGCCGCTGTCGTAGCCGAAGCCGGCCGAGGCGAGCTTCTGGGTGACCGGGTCGTTGGCCTGCGAGCCGTCCATCTTGGCGGTCAGCTCGGCCGGCGTGGCCGCGCCGCTGCGCCGCATGCCGTCGGTCATCTCCCACCACCGGGCCACGTCGGCCGCGGTGTACGCGATCGTGCCGTCGTCCGAGTAGAGCGTCTTGCCCTGCTGGCGCAGCCAGACCTCGAACCAGTCCTCGATGCCGCCGAGGTCGGCGATGCCGCGGACCTTGCCACCGCTGGAGTCGCTGACCTTCTGCGCCGCCGCCTTCAGGTCGGCCCAGGTCCAGCCGTCCTTCGGGGCCGCCGCGCCGGACTTCTCCCACTGCGCGAAGTCGTAGCTGAACACCTGGGTGTTCTGGGTGGGCGGGATGCCGTACAGCTTGCCCTTGACGGTGCCGCCGGAGAGCAGTTGCTGGGTCACGCCGGAGGTGTCCACCTTGGACGCTCCGCTGCCCAGGTCGGCGAGGACACCCCGGTCGGCGTACTCGCGGACGTACCGGTAGTCCATCTGCAGCACGTCCGGCGCACCGCCGCCGGCGATCTGGGTGGCGAGCTTCTGGAAGTACGCGTTGAACTCCGCGTACGACGTCTCGACCTTGATGTTCTGGTTCTTCTGCTCGAATAGATCGATAGCCTTCTCGGTGACCTCGGCCCGGTCGGGGTTGCCCCACCAGTCGAACCGGATGGTGACGGGCCCGCCGCCGGTGCTGCCGGCGTCGTCACCACCTCCGCACGCCGCGGTGACACCGAGCAGGGCGCCCACCGCGAGCAGGGCGAGCGCCCGTGGTACGGCGCGTCGTCGCATGCCGCCTCCTCGTCTGAAGTGCCTTGGCAAGCGCTTGCCCACAGGACCCGGAAACTCCCTGGTCGAGCGCGTTTTGAGGGTTAGTCGTTGAAACGATTTGATCCAGCCGCTTCCGGTCGAAGCTATGTCTCCCGTTCACCGGTGTCAAGCAGAGACGGCAGTCGCTGTACGTAGAAGCCAGCCCTGCCGTTGCGCGAGCGGCCGCTTGATGCCACGATGCAGACGTTGGTTTCGCTGGACGCCCAACCAACCTTCTACCAGTACGGCGGCCCGCCACGCCCGGAGGCCGGGCCCTCTGATGAAACGTTCAACTCCAGCCGCTCCCCTGCCCACGCGATCCAGGGAGCGTTCGACATGACTCTCCGTACCCCGGGCGCGCTGCTCGCCCTCGTCGTCACCAGCGCCGCGCTGACTGGCGGGCTCGCTGTCGCCGCGCCGGCGCACGCAGTACCCGCGGCCCCACCCTCGGTGGAGCCGCAACTCGTCGCGCAGATCGATACGAGCGCGGGCGGGACCGGCGCGCGGCTGCTGCTCGGCGACCTCACCGGCGACGGCCGGCTGGACGTCGTCACGATGCAGCCGACGTTCTCCGCCGACGACCGCTTCATCGGGCGGCAGGTACAGGCCCTCACCGCGTACGACCTCTCCGGCGAGCTGCTCTGGCAGATCGGCACCCCGGACCCGAGGGTCACCAACAACGGCACCGACATCCCGGCGATCATCTACGACCTCGACGGGGACGGCGACAACGAGGTCATCGCCGTCATGGAGGACGAAGTCCGCATCTTCGACGGCCGGACCGGCACGTTCGTGCGCTCGTTCGGGCTGCCGCACCCGGAGGCGCACGACACCATCTTCATCGCCAACGTCCGCGGTACGCCGCACGCGCAGGACATCGTGCTCAAGACCCGGTACGAGCAGCTCTGGGCGCTCGACGAGCAGGGCACGGTGCTGTGGACGTTCCGCGGTACCCCGGGGCACCACCCGTACCCGCACGACTTCACCGGCGACGGTCGGCAGGAGCTCATCGGCGGGTACGACTTCCTCACCCCGGACGGGGTACGCCTGTGGACCGCCGACATGGCCGACCACCCCGACTCGATCTCGGTCGGTGACGTGGACGGCAACGGTGTCGAGGACATCGCGTTCGGCGGGGCCGGCCTCGGCGGCGACAGCACGAACGTGTACCGGCCGGACGGCACGGTCCTCTACCGCAACCTCGACGCGGTCGAGGCGCAGCAGGTCGGCTTCGGCGACTTCCGGCCCGACCTGCCCGGGCTCGAGCTGGCCGGGCTGGACCGGGTGGACCGGACCCCGACCAACGCGCAGGACTCGCTGTACCTGCTCTCGTCCACCGGCGAGGTGCTGTGGAAGGAGCAGCGGACGACCCGGGGCTGCTTCGGCACCGTGATGGAACCGTTGCACAACTGGGACGGCACCTACGGCGACCTGATGCTCGGGTGGAACCGCGGCTGCGGCGAGATCGCCGGTATCTGGGACGGCTTCGGCAACCGGATCGCCACCTTCCCGGTCGACTCGCGGTTCGTCCGCGGCGACGTGTGCGGGGACGACCGTACCGAGGCGGTCGGGTACGTGATGGGCGTGGCGGTCTACGTCTTCGCGACCGGGCCGTGCGACCTCGACGCCAAGGTGACCGGACGGCCGCGGCCGCAGGCGAAGATGCACTACAACTACACCCGGTACACGGCCGAGGAGATCCCGGCCGACCTCACCCGGGTGGGCTGCGCGGTGGTCTCCCGGGACGGCCGGATCGACCTCGGCCGGCGCTTCGAGCTGACCGGCGTGATGGTCGAGGGCGACCGGTCGGCGCGGGCGCGGCTCATCGTCGAGGTCTCCGACGACGGCCGACACTGGACCCGCGTCGCGGACCGGCGGCGCTCGCACGGTGAGCGCACCGACCGGGTGGACTTCACCGCGCTGGCCCGCTACGTCCGCGTGCACGGCCCAGACCCGCACGCCCACGTCGCGGTGCTCGGCACCCGCTGACGCCGCCGCAGCGCCGCACAAACTGCGGGCACTTTGTTGTTATGGCTGCCCCCATAACAACAAAGTGCCCGCAGTATGTGCTCAAAGGAGGAGGCGTCAGTCGAGCCAGCCGGGGCGGACCAGGCCGGCCTCGTAGGCGTACACGACGAGCTGCGCCCGGTCGCGGGCACGCAGCTTGACCATCGCACGGGAGACGTGTGTCTTCGCCGTCGCCGGGCTCACCACGAGCCGCCCGGCGATCTCCTCATTGGACAGTCCGGACCCGACCAGGGCCACGACCTCGCGCTCCCGCTCGGTCAGCGCGTCGAGCGACCCGGCGGCCACCGGCGGCTTGGCCTTGGCGGCGAACTCCTCGATCAGCCGGCGGGTCACGCCCGGCGACAGCAACGCGTCTCCGGCGGCGACCGCGCGGATCCCGCGCAGCAGCTCGACCGGCTCGGTGTCCTTGACGAGAAAGCCGCTCGCCCCGGCCCGCAGTGCCTCGAAGACGTACTCATCCAGGTCGAAGGTGGTCAGGATGACGATGCGCACCCCGTCCAGCGCCGGGTCGGCGACGATCCGGCGGGTCGCGGCCAGGCCGTCCAGCCCGGGCATCCGGATGTCCATCAGCACCACGTCGGGCTCCGCCTGCACGGACAGCCGGACCGCCTCGGCACCGTCCGCCGCCTCGCCGACCACGGTCAGGTCCGGCTCGGCGTCCAGCAGCGCCCGGAACCCGGCCCGGACCAGCGCCTGGTCGTCGGCGAGCAGCACCCGGATCACGGTGCCTCCTTCACTGGGATCGACGCTCTGACGCGGAAGCCCCCGTCCGGGCGCGGGTCCGCCTCGAAGGACCCGCCGAGCGCCACCGCCCGCTCCCGCATGCCCGGCAGCCCGGAGCCGCCATCCGACGGTACGGCCGCCGCCCCGATCCCGTCGTCGTCAACCTGGACGGTCAGCATGCTCTCCCCGTACTCGATGACGACCGTGGCCGCCGCGGACGGCCCGGCGTGCCGGCGGACATTGGTCAGCGCCTCCTGGACGATCCGGTACGCGGCCCGGTCCACCTCGGCCGGCAGCGGGCGCTCCGCGCCGTGTACCTGGATCTCCACCGGCAGACCGGCGGCCAGCTCGCCGACCCGGGCCAGGCTCGGCGCCGGCGCGCGCGGCGCCTCCTCCTCGTCCGGGTCGAGCGTGGCCAGCACCGAGCGCACCTCGCGTAGCGCCTCGGCGCTGGCCTCCTTGATGGCGCTCAGCGCGGTACGCGCCTGCTCCGGCTGGCTGTCCATGAGATGCAGCCCCACCCCGGCCTGCACGTTGATGAGCGAGAGGTGGTGGCCGATGACGTCGTGCAGCTCGCGGGCGATCCGCAGCCGCTCCTCGCTGGCCTGCCGGCGCCGCTGCTCCGCCTTCGTCCGCGCCTCCTGCGCCCGGACCCGGCCCACCTGCTCGACGTACTCCGCCCGGACCCGGTTGCCCTCGCCGATGAACAGCAGCGCCACGATGCCGACCGCCATCAGGATGGCCTGCGTGACGCTGGGCACCCGCAGGTCGGCGCCGGGAAGGACGCGGCCGGCGAAGACGGTCGTCACCCAGGCCAGGATGCAGACGAGCACCGCCTCCTGCCGGCCGGCACGCATCGCGACCAGCAGCCCGATCACCGCGGCGAGCAGGTACGGCCCGCGCGGGTACCCGGCGATGAGCCCGTACGCGGTCGCCGCGGCGGCCGCCACGACGAACGACCCCAGCGGGATGCGACGCCGCAACGCCAGCGCGGCCGGCCCGGCGAGCAGCAGCAGGTACCCGACGACGTCGAGGGACTCGCCGCCGTGCGCCGCCCAGCGGGCCCCGAAGACCTGCACCAGCCCGACGACCACCGCCAGCCCCACCCCGGACCGGTGTCCGTGGCGCGACCGGTGACCGGACGCCGTCAGCTCCACACCGCGACCGTAAGCCACCGCGATCGCGGGCCGCATCGACCCGCCGCCGTCGAACCGGCTACCGCGGCGGGAGTACGCCCACCCGCGGCGCTACGCCGCCCGCGGTAACCCAGGTGCCGCCGCCGGCCCGATGTCAGGCCCGCCCCGCGGCGGCACCGTGGAGAGCACACCGAGATCGAGGAGGTTCAGATGTCCACCGAGCGGCTGCGGGCGTCCGACGCCGAACGTGAGCAGGTCGCCCAGGTCCTGCGGGCGGCCATGGCCGAGGGCCGGCTGACCCTGACCGAGGGCGAGGAGCGGCTGACCGCGGTGTACGCCGCGACGTACCGCGAGGAGCTGACCCCGCTCGTCGCCGACCTACCGGGTGGCGGCTGGCACGCGTTGCGGGAGACCCCGGAGGCGAAAGCGGGTGCCCGGCGGCACGCCCGCGGGCGGTTCGGCTTCGCCGCGGTGCTGGCGGGCGTGCTCGTCGGCCTCTGGTTGCTCACCGGCGCCGGCTTCTTCTGGCCACTGATCCCGCTGTTCTTCATCGGGCTGTTCGCGCTACGGGGCGGCTGCGGGCGGCACGCCGGGTACCGCGGTGCCGCGCCACCCTGGGCCGCCCACCGAAGTCGTTGATCCGACAGCCGGGGCGCGCGGGCGTGGCGCCCCGGCTGCCGGCGATCTCCCTGCGACAGTTGCGCCAACTGCTGCGGGGAGGTGGCACGACATGATGGGACCGTCCCACGCCCTCTCGGGGGCGGCGACCTGGCTGGCGGGCTCGTGGGTGCTGGACCGGTTCGCGGGGTACGAGCAGTCGCCGCTGGCGGTCGCGGTCGGCGCGGCGGTCTGCGCGGGCGGGGCGCTGCTGCCGGACCTGGACCTCTCCGGCAAGGTGACCCGCAACCAGGGCGGCGCGACCGTGTCCCGGGCGTTCGGCGTCTTCTCCCTCTTCGTCGCCGAGGTCATCGAGAAGGTGTCGCTCGGCGTCTACCGGGCGACGCGGCTCGCCAAGGATCCGGACCGGGAGAACGGGCATCGCACGCTGACCCATACGATCCCGTTCACCGTGCTGGTCGGCTGGGGTACGACCGCGCTGTGCGCCGCGTACGGCAAATGGGCGGTCATCCCGATCCTGTTTCTCATGATGGGCCTCGCGCTGCGGGGCCTGTTCCACCGGTGGGCGGAGCGGGCCGGCTGGCTCATCGTGACGCTGGTCTCGGCCGGTGCGGCGTACGGCACGTTCCGCTACCTGCCGGCCGACCGCGGGTACCCGATGCTCGGGCTGGCCGTCGGCGTCGGCTGCCTCGTCCACCTGCTCGGCGACATCGTCACCAGCGCCGGCATACCCCTCCTGTGGCCCATCCCGACCGGCCGACGGATGTGGCGGATGGTCGGCGTACCCGACGGCGTCTCGGTGAACGTCGGTGGCAAGGTCGAGGTGCTGCTGCTGCGTACCGTCTTCACGCTCGTCGCGTTGGCGGCCGGCACCGCCCTGTTCCTCCCCGAGCAAACTGCGGGCACGTTGTGGTCATGGTTGCCCCCATGACCACTCAGTGCCCGCAGTCTGTGCTCACCGCAGAGGCTTACTGACCGCGGCTGGCGGGGTCGACGCGCGCCCACCGGAGCATGTCGGTCATCTTGAACGTGGCGGAGTTCTGGCGTGGCAGCGAGGGCGTGAACCCGGTGTTGAGATACGAGAACTCGTCCCGGGCGAGCAGGCCGAGGATGGTCTCGGCGACGATCCGCCCACCGACCGGGCCGAGCCGCCTGCCCTGGTTGAACACCTGCGCCTCGCGCAGGATGTAGTACCAGAGCGGCGTGCTGGCGTCGAGGCCGAGGTTGTACACGCGCAGCTCGGGGAAGTTCGACGAGCTGAGCACCGGCGAGCCGGTGGCCGCCGCGATCCGCTGGCCGGACGGCAGCGACCAGGTGAGGTGGCGCAGCAGGTTGCGCTGGGCCAGCGAGGTCGGCGGGTCACCGCTCGCGATCGCCTGCAGCGGTAGCCGGAACAGCGGCGTGGAGATGTTCGTATCGATCAGCTTGTTCGGCCGGACGTGCTGGGTCTGGTCGCCGCCGAAGTCGAAGAACGTCTGCCAGCCGATGAACCGCCGCCGGGCCCTGGCCCGCCCGCGCAGGTCGATCGGGTCCGATCCGGTGGCGGCCGGGTCGAAGATGAACCCGAAGAACGGAGCGGGCGCCCCGGTCACCGGATCCCGGTCGCCGAGCAGGTTGGCCCGGTACGAGGGGCGGACCAGGCTGTGCCCGAAGCGGAACGTACCGGTCTGGAACTCCACCGGCATCGTCGGGTTGCTGAACCGGTACCAGCGCAGGCCGTTGCGGAAGATGTCGTCGACCAGCGCCTGCCCGACGATCTGCGGCAGGAACTCCTTCACCACGATCCACTGCCAGTGGTGGATGATCGTACGCCGCGAGTAGAACCACACATCGCCCGGCAGGTTGTTCTGCCGCCGGAAGTCGACGGTCCGGTTGTGCGCCAGCAGGAACGCCGCATGCAACCCGGAGATCATGAGATTCTCGTCGTTGCGGGGGTCGGCGATGATGGCGGTCAGGTCGCTGTTGCGCGGCAGGTCCTCGAAGAGCCCGCCGCTGCCGATGCGGAACTTCGCCGGGTCCGTCGAGCTGTAGAGGTGCGGGCTGACCGACGGGCCTCCGCCGTAGACCGAGTCCAGCTCGATCCGGGTGTCCCGGGTGTTCGGGGTCGCCGCCGGGTCGCGCACCACGGCAAGCTGCGACGTGGAGTCGAACGTCACGTCGTGGTCGAGGAACTGGCCCACGAACGTGGTACCGGCCGTCATGTTGGCGACGTTCTGGTCCAGGTTCCTCGGGCTCAGCTCCGGATTGGTGATCAGACGGACCGGGCCCTCGTTCAGCGGGTCCTTGGCGTCCAGGATCCCACCGGGCTTGCCGATGTCGTTCATCGCGTTCTTCACGGATGTCGAGGTGGGGTTCGCGAACGCCGGAAGGTTGAACATCCGGCTGAACCGCGGATCCGGCGCAGCGGTGATCACCGGGCCTTCGACGGCTTCGGCGGCCGCCTCGACATTGCTCAGCACGTACGCACCGGCAGCGCCCGCGACGCCCGCTCCGATACCGCCGAGCAACTTCCGTCTGTCGAGGCCGGAGCGGCCGGTCTCGTGGTCCGACCTTGCCATGGGCATCCCTCCATTGGGATTTGGGGGCGCGGAGCGCCCGTCCCCTCCGTGTCTGGGGGCGTGCACCCGGCCGCTGCCCGGCAGTCTGGTGTCATTCAAATGAAGTTGGACAGCCCCCCGGGGGGTACCAGTCGCCCCGCGCACGGTGCGCGGGGCGAATGGATGGGGGTCTATTTCCGTTGGCGGACTACATATATTCGCCTAAGATCATTCGTCCTTAACCGATCCAGGTCATCACCGCCCACGTGACGAGCGCGCCGACGACGACCCCGAGCGCGAACGGTGCCACCCGGCGCAGCACCGGCCCGGCGCCCACCCGCAGCAGGTCCACCGGCGGCGCGGCTGGTCCGGCGGGCGTCAGCATGGCCGGCGGAGCCGGATCCACCGCGACACCGGCCGGCACCGGCCCGGGCGCCGCCGGCACCGGATCCACCTCGACATCGGACGGAGCCGCGGGCGCAGCCTCCGCCGCCGGGGCCGCAGCCTCCGCCGCCGCGGGCGCAGCCTCCGCCGCCGGGGCCGCAGCCTCCGCCGGGACGGCCGGAGGCGTCTCCGCGAGCCGCTGCGCGAGGCAGTCCGCGAACTGGCCGACGATCTTCCCGCCGACTTCGGCGATCATGCCGCGCCCGAACTGTGCCGGACGGCCGGTCACCGACAGGTCGGCGACCATCGAGACCACCGTCGAGGTCTGCTCGTCGGCCGGCCGCAGCCGCATCGTGGCGGTCGCCGCGGCGGTACCCGCGCCCCGCGCGTCCCGCCCGGACGCCTCGATCACGACCTGGCCCGCCTCCTCGTCGCGGGAGACGAAGCGACCCTTGCCCTGGTACGTCAGGCTCACCGGCCCGAGCCGGACCTTGACCGTACCGGCGAACGCCTCGCCGTCGAACGAGGTCAGGGCCGCACCGGGAACGCACGGGGCGACCTGTTCGAGGTCGAGCAGCACGTCCCAGGCCCGGGACACCGGGATGGGTACCGTGAACTCGTACTTCAGCTGCATGCAGCCCCCTACAACCCGGCCGCGATGGTGACGGCCCGGCGGGTCAGGACCGTGACGAGATGCGCCCGGTACTCCGCCGAGGCCGCCAGGTCGCTGGCCGGGCTGGTACCCTCGACCGCCTGCGCGGCCGCCGCCTCGATCGCCGACTCCGAGGCGTCCGCGCCGGCGAGCGCGGCCTCGACCGCACTCGCCCGGACCGGTACCGGCCCCATGTTGGTCAGCGCCACCCGGGCCGCCGAGATGGACCCGTTGGAGCGCTGCACCGTGGCCGCCACGCCGACCGTGGCCCAGGCCTGGGCGGTGCGGTTGAACTTCTCGTACCGCATGCCCCAGCCGCTGAGGCGCGGCAGCCGGGCCTCGACGAGCACGTCCCGTGGCCCGAGCGCGGTGGTGAAGTAGTCGACGAAGAACTCCGAGGCGGGCACGTTCCGGCGACCGTCCGGCCCGGCGACCACCATCGTGGCGTCGAGCGCGACGGCGACCGTGGGCAGGTCCCCGGCCGGGTCCGCGTGGGCGAGCGCGCCGCCGAACGTGCCGCGGTGGCGTACCTGGCGGTCCCCGATGACGCTCGCCGCGGCGGCCAGCAACGGAACCTCCGCCTGCGCGACGGCCGAGGCGACCAGCTCCGCGTGTGTGGTCATCGCACCGACGACGACCTCGTCGCCGTCGACCCGGATCCCGCGCAGCTGGTCCAACCCACCGAGGTCGACCAGCAGCGACGGTGCCGCGAGCCGCAACCGCAGCACCGGCAGCAGGCTCTGCCCGCCGGCGATCACCTTCGCCTCGTCACCGGCGTCGGCCAGCGCCGCCACCGCGTCCTCCACAGTGGACGGCTTGAGGTAGTCGAATGCGACAGGAATCATGACCGCGCCTCCTTTGCCACCTGGATCGCCCGCCACACCCGCTCCGGGGTGCACGGCATCCGGATGTCCGACACGCCGTACGGCCGCAGCGCGTCGACGATCGCGTTCACCACGGCCGGGGTCGAGGCGATCGTGCCCGCCTCGCCGACGCCCTTGACGCCCAACGGGTTCGAGGTCGCCGGCGTCTCGGTCCGGTCGCTCTCGATCGGCGGGAGGTCGGCCGCGCTCGGCAGCGTGTAGTCCACAAAGGACCCGGTGAGCAGGTTGCCCTCGGCGTCGTAGACGGCCTCCTCGAACAGCGCCTGCGCGATGCCCTGCGCGACGCCGCCGTGCACCTGGCCTTCGACGATCATCGGGTTCACCACCCGCCCGACGTCGTCCACGGCCACGTACCGGCGCAACCGCACCTGCCCGGTCTCGGTGTCCACCTCGGCGGCGCAGAGGTGGGTCCCGTGCGGGAAGGAGAAGTTCTGCGGGTCGTAGACCGCGTCGGCGTCGAGCGACGGCTCGACCCCGTCCGGCAGGTTGTGCGCGGCGAAGACGCCGAGCGCGCAGTCGGCCAGGGTCTTGGCCGAGCCGGGCGTACCGCGGACCCGGAACGCGCCGTCGGTGAACTCGAGGTCCTCCGGTGCGCACTCCAGCATGTGGGCCGCGACCGGCCGGGCCTTGGCGATGACCTTCTCGCAGGCCTGCACGAGCGCGATCCCGCCGACCGCGAGCGACCGGGACCCGTACGTGTCGAGCCCCTTGTGCGCGACCCGGGTGTCGCCGTGCAGCACGGTGACGTCCTCGAACGGGACGCCGAGCTGGTCGGCGACGATCTGGCTCCACGCGGTCAGGTGGCCCTGCCCGTGCGGGCTGCTGCCGGTGACCACCTCGACCTTGCCGGTCGGCAGGACCCGGACCGCCGCGGACTCCCAGCCGCCGGCGCCGTAGTTCAGCGCGCCCAGCACCCGCGACGGGGCAAGCCCGCACATCTCCGTGTAGGTGGAGATGCCGATGCCCAGCTGCACCGGGTCGTTCGACTCCCGCCGGGCGGCCTGCTCGGCGCGCAGCTCGTCGTACCCGAAGGTCTGCGCGGCCTTGTCGGTCGCGGCCTCGTAGTCGCCGGAGTCGTACTGCAGCCCGGCGACCGTGGTGTACGGGAACTCGTCGTGCGTGATCCAGTTGCGCCGCCGGATCTCCAGCGGGTCGACGCCCACCGCCACGGCGAGCTCGTCCATGATCCGCTCGATCGCGAACGTCGCCTCCGGCCGCCCGGCGCCGCGGTAGGCATCGGTCAGCGTGGTGTTCGTGAAGACCCCGGTGCACTCGAACCGGTACGCCGGGATCTTGTAGATCGCGTTGTACATGAACGCACCCAGCAACGGCACGCCCGGTGTGACGAGACCCAGGTACGCGCCCATGTTCGCGGTCAGCCGCACGGACAGCCCGGTGATCGTGCCGTCGGCGTTCGCGGTCAGCCGGAGGTCCTGGATCAGGTCCCGGCCGTGGTGTGCGGTCAGCATGGCCTCGGACCGGGTCTCGGTGTACTTGACCGGCTTGCCGACCCGGGTCGCGGCCAGGTACGCGATCAGCTCCTCCGGGGTGACCTGGAGTTTCCCGCCGAAGCCGCCGCCCACGTCGGGCGCGATCACCCGGATCTGGTGCTCCGGCGTACCGGTCAGCAGCGCCAACATGACCCGCAGGATGTGCGGGATCTGGGTGGCCGACCAGACGGTCAGCTGGTCGTTCGACGGGTCGACGACCACGCTGCGGGGCTCCATGAACGACGGGACCAGCCGCTGCTGCACGTACCGGCGCTCGATGACGACCTCGCCGGTGGCCTCCGCGACGTTGGCGCCGGTGCCGGCCTCGGCCGAGTCGAAGATCCAGGTGTAGCTCTTGTTCGTCCCGGCCGCGTCGTGCACCAGCGCGCCGCCGCCGGCCGCCGCCTCGAGGTCCAGCACCACGGGCAGCGTCTCGTACTCGACGTCGATGGCCTCCAGCGCATCGACCGCGCTGGCCCGGTCCCGGGCCACCACGACGGCGACCGCCTCGCCCACGTGCCGGACCTCGGTCACCGCGAGCGGCGGGTGGTCCGGGTGCACCATGTCCGGCGTGACCGGCCAGGCGCAGGGCAGGCTGCCCTGCTTGTCGGCCACGTCGGCGCCGCTGAAGGCGGCCACCACGCCGGGCCTCTCGACCGCCCCGGAGACGTCCACCCGGGCGATCCGCGCGTGCGCGTGCGGGCTGCGCAGGATCGCCAGGTGGAGCATGCCCGGCAGGCTGACGTTGTCCGTCCACAGTGTCCTGCCGGTGACGAGCCGCGCATCCTCCTTGCGGAGCCTCGCTTTGCCGACCTCGGGCTCCATCACAGCGGTCATGTCGACACCGCTTCCGCGGGTGCCGCCTCGGGCTGCGCGGCTTCGGCCGCGACCTCGGCCTGCCGGGCCACGGCGAGCACTGCACGCACGATGTTCTGGTAGCCGGTGCACCGGCAGAGGTTGCCCTCCAGGCCGTGCCTGACCTCGTCCTCGGTCGGGTTGGGGTTCTCCGCGAGGAGGTCCACCGCGGCCATGATCATGCCGGGCGTGCAGAAACCGCACTGGAGTGCGTGTTGCTCGTGGAAGGCGCGCTGCACCGGGTGGAGGTCACCGTCCGGTGTGGACAGACCTTCGACGGTCGTCACGGCACGGCCGTCGGCCTGCACGGCCAGCACCGAGCAGCTCTTGACCGCGCGGGCGTGCCCGTCCGCGTCGGTCATCAGCACCGTACAGGCACCGCAGTTGCTGGTGTCGCAGCCGACGACCGTGCCGACCTTGCCGAGCTGGTCGCGCAGGTAATGCACAAGAAGGGTTCGGGGTGGGACATCGTCGGCATACCGGACGCCGTCGACGGTGACACTGAGTCGCGCCATTGATCCTCCCGCGCAGGTGGCAGGGGTTGCTTTCTCAAGAATCAGCCAACCTCCTTGTCTTGATCGCCGCAAGAGGCGGCGGCGGATTCCGTTCCTCCGAATGGCGCGCAAGACAGACCACTAAGCCGACTTGCTGATGTATTTACATCAATAGAAGTCTCCGGCGAACGGCCAACTGAACCATCTGACCTGCGTGTATCGGGCGACGCAGAACGGACAGATCCGCCCTCGGGTGCACGACCGTTCCCAAATCGGTCGTTCACTGGGGACTTCACCATGTCGTACCGTGTCCGCGATTCCGCGCGCCCGGTGACCGCCGCCGGCATCGCCGTCGTCCTGCAGGACTTCCTGGACCCGCACAGTGTGGGACCGACCTACTACGGCGGCCACATCTTCCACGGTTTCGGCCGGATGGTCGAGGGTGACATCGTGGGCGGTGGCGGCGAAGTCGTCCAGTACGGTGCC
>Ga0209382_10000995_pt1 | contig 45909 bp, 35 predicted proteins | sample SoiMetdeltSBSDD5_FD_187599 | JGI IMG/M metagenome (GOLD analysis project Ga0209382, IMG submission 187599) | Bulk soil microbial communities from a Populus tree surrounding site in Tennessee, USA - Soil MetaG P. deltoides SBSDD5 (SPAdes) (version 2) | ecosystem: Environmental > Terrestrial >...
CCGCTTCTGCACAGCGAACGGGCAAGGCGATCGCGCGACCGCAAATCGCGGAAGCCCTCGTCGCCGCCGGCCATGCTTCATCGATCGCCGATGCCTTCGATCGATACCTCGACGAACGCGCGCCGGCGTACGTGCCACATCACGGTGCGTCGCCAGCAGAAGTGATCGCGCTCGTGTCACGATACGGTGGCGTCGCATCGATCGCGCATCCCGGACAGCTCAAGAAGGATGATCTCGTGGAGGAGCTCGCCGCTGAAGGGCTGCAGTGCATCGAGGCGTATCACAGCTCGCATGATGAAAGCATGCAGCAGCACTACGTCAGTCTCGCCGAGCGGCTCAGGCTCGCCGTGACTGGCGGTTCGGACTTTCACGGGCCAGAGACACGTCGCGCGGAATTCTTCGGCCGCGTAGGATTGCCGCTGTCATCCTACGAGCGGTTGAAGACGCTGCTTGATGATGCACGCGTCATGAAAGCTGCGGACTGACACGATCCTGCGTGGACGGTTACGCTCGTCGCCCGATCGTACGCGCCAGGCGAAGCGTCTGACGCGCGAGTCGAATGGCTTTCGAGCCGCCGGGCGCATACGAGAGTAGCGAATAGATTGTCGTATTGAGCCGCGGTGAACCAACCTTCAAACTCCGCCGCTTGCGAAGGGCGGCGCGCGCAAGATCGGGACGCGCGCCAAGCAACGCCTCGCGGGCAATACGGGCGAACAGGTCGGCCTTGAGCGAATTCACTTCCTGACGATGCTCGCGCATGAAGTTCGAATCGGATTCGAACACGCGCTCGATGATCGCGGCGTGCGTACTCAACTTTGTGAGACTGCTGCACATTGTCAACCGTCCCGGCGTCTGGTGGCCACGGTTGACGGCCGTCTCGACGTCGGCGAATGCCCCTCGATGACAGCGGGCGAGCCGCGCGAAGAACTCCCAGTCCTCGAACACGATTGGTCCTTCGGCGAAACGCGTGAGCTGATCAAGCGCCGCTGTCCTGACGATGGCGGTCGTCGGCAGGATCAGGTAGTGCTTCAGCAGGTGGCGATATAGTGAGCCGCTGTAGATCGTGAAATCAGCAACAGCAGGCAGCGACGACACGCCAAGACTGCTGAAGCGTTGATTTGACGCGAACAGCGTCTGCCAATCGATCTGATTGTCGTGCCATTGCCTCGTGCCTCCGTGCAGGACTTCTCCGCTGCTGCGGCGGACGACGAACTCTGTGAAGAGAAAGTCGATCTGCGGCATCGCCTGGAGTACGCTGACCTGGAGCTCCAGCTTGAAGTCGAACCACTCGTCGTCGGAATCGAGGAAGGCGATGAGTTCGCCGCGCGCGGCGTCGATGGCGCGGTTCCTGGCGACGCCGGCCCCGGCGTTCGACTGGCGAATGATTCTGATGCGATCGCCAAAACCCGCCAGTACCGCGGCGGTCTCGTCGACCGATCCGTCGTCGACGACGATGATCTCTTTCCGGGCGTAAGTCTGGCGAAGTGCGCTTTCAATCGCGTCGCCCACCATGGCAGCGCGATTGAAGGTTGGAATGATCACGCTGACCAGCACGGAGTCACTGTCGGTCAAGAACCGCGCCAGCGCGCGTGGCGCGGAAACCAGGGTCAACCTGGGCCGATACTCTGGTACAAGGCTCGCGAAGTCTGATCAGTCGATGAATGAAGTTCCGCGCAGGGCTGACGACTACCGACGCGTTAGAGAACCACCATTCTCTGGAGTATGGCCGTGCTACTGGGCCGTCCCTTCCACGATGCGCAGGTTCGTCGGAGCGGTCGGCGGCGCGCTGCTTCTCGAGCCGTCTTCTGTCACGTTGCCAAGACCGACGGTGCCCTTACGGAACGTGACCATCCATGAGTGGCCGTGCCGATCGCGTAGCGAGACGCCGATTTCTGTCCCGTTGTCGATCGGTGCGAGATCGGTAGGCGTAAACGGAGCGCTGGCAGGAGAGAGATAGACCACGTGCAGGAACTCGGTCGTCGTCGTGGTTGCGTTCGCGGCAACTGTCAACAAGTCCGTCGTGCCCTGCGAGGTGACTGAGCCGGTCGCTGATGCGGGGAAGACCGTCTTCAGCCATCCCCGGCCACCTGTTCGCATGACGGTGAGCTCCTTCGTCGTGCTCTGATACGCGCCGGCGCCTGCCCACGTGTGGAACAGCACTTCATGCCGCCCTGTACCGGCGACTCGATCGCGAATCACCAGGATGTCAGGAAGCACGGCGACGACCTCTCGAGTCACCTTGTCTGCCTTGGGCACGGGAACGACCGAGTCGGGATAGGCGTTGCTGAAGTCGCTGGCGACGTAGGTGAAGTTCGGAGCGGATTGCACGGACGTGATCTTGCCTCGCTCGTGCCGAGTGCCGGCGAGTGCGACCGCGCGCTGTACCTCATTGTTGCCGTACGGAATCTGCTCGACGCCAGCGACGAGGATGCTGTTGTGAAAACGGATTTCATGGTTGACGTCGCTCGTGTTCTCGATGAGGAGCTCGCCGCCGTACGCATCCACGAGAAGGTTTCCCTGATCGTCGTGTTGATGACCGTTGTAGATTGGTCCCGACCGCAAGTAGACCCACGTGTCCTGGGCACCGAAGCCCGAACGCATCACCACCTCGCCTTGCCCCTGGAAGTGCATCGCTCTCGGCATCGACGCGAAGTCAGGAGCCGGAAGTGCGGGATTGCACCACAGCACACCAGCCAGTTGGTGAAACCCGTAGGTCGTTGGCGCGGTGGTATACGCCATCTGCTTGAGATACGCGCCGAGCGGGTCGTTGTAGCGTGCGCTGACCAGGCAGCCAAGGTAGCCGTAGTTCATGTCGCCCAGCCCGGTCTGATACGACGTCAGGTTTCCCTTGGGCACACCGAAGCCGTTCGGACGCCGCATGTAGGTGGCGTACTGAGCGAACTTGGCGAGGCCGTTGATGGACGGGAAGAGGTTCTGATTGGTTCCCGTGCGCCAGGCTTCGACCATCCGTCCAAACATCGGATGGGTCATGGCCATGTGATTCACATCTTCTCCCCAGCCGCCGTTGCCGGTGAAGCCATCGAGGCGCGTGAGATCGGCGTCGCCACCGGCCTCCTGATTGATGGCCGGGATCATTCGGGTGCGAAGCAACGAATCCGATTCGGACAGATAGAAGGCCGCCCGCGAGTCGTTGATCCCCTCGCCAGACAGCACGATGCCCGCAAACGCCAGCGCGCCGAGGTGGTAGTACAGCTGGTTGGAGTAGGCCGACATCTGGTTGGCGCCGGGCACGTTGTACGGCGCGTAGTTATAGAGGTCGTCCATCATCGCGACGATCACGGTGCCGAGTTCGGCCCGTTGTGCGATCGACAACTCGTTCCAGAGAAAGTCCAGCGCAATCGAATGCGCCATTACCTGATAGGGCAGGTTCCAGTGAGAGATTTGTCCCGGTGAGTACGACACCCGCCGCCACGTGTTGAGAATCTTGTCGCGGTAGACCGTGCCGCCATTGATGACGTGAAGCACCGCGAGGCTTTCCAACTCGTAGCCCGAGATCTCGTCGTTGGTGTGACGCACGACCGTGGTGTCCAACCGGGATCGCATCTGGTTGTAGTACGTCGAGATTGGCGCTTGGGTGATCCGCGTTCTCAGCGCCGAGACATCGCCGGAGCGCAAGTAGATGCGGGGATGTCCAGCGACGACCTGCTGCGCCCCAGCCTCAGATGTGGCGAGCAGCGTGATTCCAATGAGACTCGCGATGAAAAACGAGCGGTGCAGCACGACTTCTCCTTACCTGGCGACACAGACAGCGACCACCTTCAAAGGCAGAGCTGGGCTATGTTGAGCGGGAACGGCTCGCAAAAAGCAACGGATGTGCCAGCGCTGCTGCGCACATGTTCCTAGCGGGAAAGAGCACTCTCGCGGGTAAGAGCGCAGAATCTCCGGCGGCTTTCGTCGTGAATGCATCCATTTTGTAATGCGATTGCAGCAAGACGTTGGCCGTGTCGGGCCGCACCAGCGCGGCCGGAAAGCCGACGCAGTGGCAGACCTTGCCGGAGGGTATATCGAGGAGGCTGTAGAAGGCGAGAACGGTCCAATGGCCGGCGCGCGAGTCGCACCGTGCGCGACCGGCGGCGATGAATCAGCCCAGTGGTCGGTGGGATTTCGGAGGTATTCGTTGGCGTGGCTACGAAGATAGCCGGCGCTTACGCGCGGTTCTCCATCCAGCCAACATAACCCCCCCGGCTGCCACGAGAAGTGACGTCGAGGGTTCGGGCACTCGGTGAATGTCGGTCGCGACACCAGTCGCGCTCAGCGCTGCTGAGCCCACCCGGCCATTTGCATCGAGGTGCGAGTAGTACGCGCTGAATGACATGGATGCGCCAGGGTTGACGGTGGTTGGCAGATCGCCGGGGGTCGTCGCGGCATCGGTATAGAAGAGGTAGAGCGCGCGCAGCCCCCAGCCACCGGGTAGAACCGTGCTTGGCGGCCGGAGCGAACTGGAAAACCAGCTGTCCAGCTCGACTTGGATACGCGAGTCTGAGACGAGGGAGGATTGCGGACCTTGGTCACCCACGATCGGTGCAGTTCCCGTGAACCCTGCGAGCGACCACCACATGGATCCAGTGTCGTAGTCCCTATACAGACTGCCAAATTGCGAAAAGGGCGCGTCCGTATCGTACGAGAGCCTGAACTCGAATCCGTCGCCAACTGACATCGCATGTGCGATGTCGCTGCTGACAAAGTTCAGTGAACCGAACAGTTGAAGCGTGACAGGTTCAGCGTGCAGTGGGCGAGCGGCCAAAAACAATCCGCAGAACATCATTACAACGCGTCGTGTGGCCATGTCTCCCCCGCTGGTCTTTTCCAATTATTCCAGAGAAAAAGTTCGAGGCGGAGTGACATTGCCCTCGAGACTTCATTCTGTCGTGCGATTGCGACGATCCGTCGCGTCGCGGTAGCAAAGTCTATTCCTGTGACGAGTCTTTCAGGTGATCCGCACTATCTGGTTGAGCTGGATCGGTTCTTATTCTCTTGGCCGCGCAAAGTGGTCGCGGAGAATCGGCGCGGCAAACTGCGTCAGCGCGTCATACCCGGCCTGCGAGATATGACTGCCGTCCGGCGTCGCGTAGGCGCGGCGCCGAACGCCGTCCGGGTCGGCGATCACTGGCTGCAGGTCTATCAACGCGACGCGACGCTGGCGTGCCACCTCACGCACCCAGGCGTTCATATCCAGTACGTGTCGATTTACGTAGGATTGGTAGCTCTGCTTCCCAAGGATGCGACCGATGAAGCCCCCGATGTCTTCACGAAGCGTGAGTCGCCCGCGCACCGTCACTTCGGTCGCGAGAATCGGCTCGATGCCGCTGGCGCGAGCTCGATCGATCATCGCAAGAACGCTCTGCTGAGCCCGGGCGATCCCGTCGCCGATCGCCGCCCGTTGTGCGCGATGAATGTCGTTGATGTATCCCCAGATGATCACGGCTCTGGGATTGAGTGCGACCACGTCCCGATCGAACCGTTCGAGGAGTTCCCATGACGTCTGCCCGCTGACGCCCTTGTTGATCACTTGCATGTCGCCGATCGACGGAAGCTTCCAGCCTTCCGCGTACGACGCGCCGAGCACGACGACCGTGTTGCGCCGATCCGCTTTTGTGTGGTCTCGATGTGTGACGTGTTCCACGAACAACTCCTGCTTCGGGTCGAGCGGCTCCACGCGCGACACCAGCGCGCCAGGCTCCGGTGTCGACGAAAGACGACCTCGCCACCAGTAGTAGGCGGTCGCCACATACTCTCGGAGGCTCATTGCCAGCAGCGACCAGTTGCTGGTGTGCCCCAACAAAACCGGCACGCCGGCCCGCTCGATTTGATAACCGAACCGGCGGAAGATCCCGTCGGCACGACGCATGTGATGACGATCGGTGACCAGTACGATGCGACGCACGCCGAGCGCTTTGAGCACGGCGTCGCTCCGCTCGGCATTCTGCCATGTTGACCTCGAGACCTCTTCAACTCGGATGCGATCCGCGGGCACGCCGAGACGTAAGGCGAAGTCTCGCATCGGCGCCGCCACGGTGCAGGCGCTATAGGTAGTCCGCCCCCCGGTGATGACCATCACGGGAGCTCGCCCCTGCTGATACAGATTGGCGGCCAGGAGCACGCGCTGGAGCCCGTTGAGATTCGGTGTGCAGAGGCCGGTATTCCCTGCGCCTAATACCACGATGGCATCGCCCGAGCCGCCCGTATCGCCGAGGGCCAGCGGGGCCACGACGTGATCGACCAGCGACGTGTGCTCGATGACATATTTCGAGATCAGGACGAAAACGATCCCGAGGAAGAAGCCTGCGAGCAGCGTGCGTCGCGTATGGTGCCGCTGGATTGAGTCCACCATTAGCCGCGTACTAGCGATTGTATTGTGGGATCAAGACACGTTCGACGCCGATCGAACGTGCCGGTGGTTCAAGCGAGCCGGGCGGTTCAGGCGTGCGCCGGCTGCTTCGAGGTGGGCCGCACAGTGGTCTCGCCGGCTTTCGCGATCATCATCGCGGCAAGGTCTGTGCGGTAGTGCTCGCTCGCGAAAACGCTGTACACGTCGATCGGTTTCGCGCTGTGGAGCACTATGCGCTGAACGAGCTTCAAGGCGGGAGAGAGGATCTTGAGCAACGTTGCTGGTACCCAGATGAAACGGAGGTCGGGTCGGTCGGCCTTCACCCGGTCCGCCAGCTCACGACGCGTCGGTGCCGGCGCCTCGACGAGGTTGAGCACGGGCGGAGCCGCATCGAAGTCCTGCACAGACGCGCGGAGGACTCGAGCTGCCGTTCCGACGTCGCACACGCTGAGCGGCGTCCGCTTGCCACCAATGGCGACGAACCACGGTCCAAGTTCACGTCCGAGCCGTCCGGGCGGATAGAACGCCGAGTACTCGACGAGTGGGCCGAGACGAACGATCTTGATGCCCATGCCCAGCTCGGCGCCTCGTTGCCGCACCACGACTTCGGACTCTGCCTTGCCCCACGTATATGGGCCGCGCTCCAGGTTCCCAGCATCGATCGGCGACTGCTCGTCGAGCGGGTGAGCGGCAGAGGAGCCCGGTTTGAGCACAGCGAGGCTGCTGACGTGAATGAATCTGCTGACACCAGCCCGCGCGGCTGCCTCGAGAATATTGCGAGTGGCGAGGATGGAGTTCTTTTCGTGGTCGTCCTTTCCTCCAGCCGTTTCCGCCGCGCAGTGGACAACCGCTGTCGCGCCTTCCAGGATTGACGGGTCGACTCCACGGCCAAGATCGACGGCGTCGTAGTCGACACCTGGCAGACGCGCCGACCAGCCTGGGATACGACGCGAAAGCACACGCACCCGCATCCCTGCGTAGCGCAGTTCTTCCGCGACTCGGCGCCCGAGCAGGCCCGTCCCGCCGGTGACGATGACGTTGCTGCCCTTCGACAGCGACGGCAGACCCTGCTCGGCCTCGATCAGCCGCTCGCGAGCGGCGAGTTCGGCGGTGCGCTCTGAACCAGCAAGGACCTCGCCGATGCGTTCACACACATCTACTGTGTCGAGAATCGATCTTGGCGTGACTGGGGACACGCCGCCGGCGGTAATACTTGCGTAGAAGCGGCTGATCAACAGATCCAGACCGGGATAGGCCGATTTGGACGTCAGGAGTCGCGAAAAGCCGACCGTTGCGCCAGATAGCGCTTGAAACGCGCGCCGATATGGAACGAACAACACCCCAGGCCCGGTTCCTGGACCCGGCAGCGTCGTGACCGCTCCAGAGACGTAGTCGGCACGCAACCACCCGTTGGTCCCGACCAGGTGCTGGTATTGCTCGATTGGCCGGCCGCGCAACGTCACGATCAGAATGCCGGTGCACTCTCCGAGTCGGAGCAGCGCATAGAGATCGCCGTCGGCGCGTGCCTCGACTCCCGTCACCGCGATCGCGGCATCGGGGAGACCCGATCCGACGCGAAGCTGCTCGACGAGCGGATAGACGGCGTGCGGCAGGATGTCACGTGCCTGATCGCCCGGAGTGATCGTCCTTCGCACCTGCCGGAACGAGAAGTAGCTTTCGGCATGGACGAGCCGCCCAAGCCGCGGCAATGTCTCGCGGGCGGTGATGGCCGGACGCTCGAACAGGCACTGATGGCCGGCACACACCAGCAGACCGCGCTCCGCGGCCACGTCGAGGACCGCGGCGGCCTCGGCGCGTGACGGCGTGAACGGCTTCTCCACGTAGACATGACAACCAGCGCGCAACGCGCGCATCGCCAGGGCGGCATGCGTCTCGGGCGGCGTGACGATGTGGACGACGTCCGGGCGCAACTCATTCAGCAGCTGGTCGGCGTCGGCGACCAGTCTGGCCTCTTCTGGGAGCGCGCCCTCGAACGCGTCACGCCTTACGGCGGGGTCGGCAACGCCGACGATGACCGCATTCGGAACTCGCGAGATGGCACGAAGATGGTGCATGCCCATCTTTCCCGCGCCGATCAGGCCAACGCGGATGGATTGCGACAACGCCGAACGATTCTGGTTTGCTACCAATCCGATAAACCTCTTTCCGCTACGCCTCTATGCATCTGACCGGAGACGCCGGCGAGAAGCGGGTCAGCGGCTCGCCTGGGGGGCGACGCGCCCGCCCTCCGTGAGCGCCGTTCAACCAACCCGCGTGGAAACGCTTGACCAGCTCACTTCCCACGCGCTCGGTCGGCATGAGTGTCGAGGGGCGTCGCGCGCTCCGATCCAATCGCAAGAATGCGCCGGCGGTCGTCTGCCATCCGCGTGTACAGTTCCTCGTGCGCCTCGACCATGTGGCTCGTAGTGAACCTCTCGACGAAGCGCTGCTGCGCGCGCTCGGCCATCCGCGCGCTCCCGCATGGATCGCCGACGATGCGGAGTACCGCGTTCGTGATCGCATCGGCATCGCCTGGAGTGATCACCAGGCCACAGCGGCCGTTTTCCACGATAGCTCGATTGTCACCGACGTCGGTCACGATGATTTGACGCCGTGCCGCCATCGCTTCGAGCAGTGCCATCGGCATGGCTTCCCACAGCGACGACATGACGAACACGTCAAATACTGGCAGGAGACGTGCGGCGTCCTGCTTCCATCCGGTGAAGACCACTCGGTCGGCAAGGCCGAGCGAGACAGCTTTCTCTCTGAGCGGCTGTTCGAGGCCGCCGCCGCCGATGATGAGAAATCGAGCCTGGGGCAGTGATTCGCAGACCTGCTTCGCCGAGTCAAGGAGATAGGTAATACCCTTTTGTTCGCTCAGAACGGCGATGCACCCAATCACCAGGTGTTCGGGTCGAAATCCGAAGTGGGCTCTGGTCGACGCGATATCGAGCGGTGTGGCTGGGCGAACCCCATTCGTGATCGTGGTGATGTGCTCCGGTGCCACGCCTTGATGCTCGATCAGTGCGACTCGCTGCGATTCGGATACCGCGACAAGCTGCGTTGCGCGTCGACTCAGGTATCGCTCGTGACGGCGGGCGGAAGAGACATCCTTATCGTATCTGCCGAAGTGGAAGGTGTGGACCCATGGCGGCAGCAGGCGTAGCGCGCCGAGCACACCGATGTGCAGCATAGCAGCCGTTGTGTGGCTGTGGACGATATCGGGACAAAATCGGCGGATGTGGCGGTAAACATTCACCGGCGTCAGATGCCGAAGAAGGCGCGACGCCGGCGCCACCACCGCGACATTCGCGCCGTGGGACTTGAGTTGCTCTCCCAGAACACCGAGGCCGCGGGTGCAACATAGCCCCACGTCGAAGCGGCTGCGATCGACCCCTTGAATGATTTCCATGACGACCTGCTCGGCCCCCCCAATGTGCATCCCACTAATCACCTGGAGCACACGAATCTTTCGGGACAGAGTGGTCGTGTTGTGGCTCATGCTGCCGCTCGGGACACCACGAGCGATCGGACGTCTGCGACGGCGTGCTTGTCGCACACGGAGACTGCGGCGGTGTATGCCAGCACAGTCACCACGATTCCCGCGATGAGAGCGCTCACGCCCGGCGTCTGGATCAGAAACGTCAGGGACCAGTAGATCGCCGGCACCAGCACAACTGCCAGTGTTGCTGGCAACACGAGTGCCTTCAGCGTGGCGACGAACTCCAGTTCCAGAAGACGACAGAGCGACCGCAGTTCCAGCAGGAACGCGACGACGTACGTGGCCAGGATGAGCCAGCAGATTCCCATCATGCCGTATGCGCGCAATGCGGGAATGCCCAGGCCGCCAATGCAGAGCAGCTTCAGGATCACGACCCGCCGCATGATCTGCGGGTGACCGGTTGCCTTGACCGCATCGAGGACGATCGAGCTCAGCGATCTGAATAGCGCGTAGATGCAGAGCACGCGGAGCGGGTCCGCCATGGCTTGCCAGCGGGAACCGTATACCGAATTGACCAGTGCCGGTCCGTATAGCGACAACCCGATAGCTGCCGGAATGCTGATGAACGCGGTGTAGCGCAAGGTCTTTACGAACGTCTTACGAAGAACATCACGCGTGTTGTCTAGCCGTGAGAAGACGGGAAACATCACGCTGCCAACGAGGAACGCGAAGTTCTTCACCGGCAACTCCGCGATCCGCATCGCCAGCTCGAACACTCCGAGCGCGGCGAGACCGATGACACGGCTCACGAAGATGCGGTCGATGTTGTAAAGGATAACCAACAGCACCGTGGTCGTCGCGATGACGTGCCCATAGGAGAGCAGCTCGCGCGCCGCGTCGCGGTCGAAGCGAAACCGCGGTGTGTACGGAACGACATTGCGCATCAGCCACGCGCCCAACAGACTGTGGAAGACCGTCTTGACGACAAGGCTCCAGACGCCGAATCCAGTCAGTGCCAACACCACACTCGTGGTCGTAGACACCACGAGCGGTAGCAGTTCTGGCAGGACCAGGCGCCGGAACTCCACGTTCTTCCTGAGGAGGGCCCGCGGCACTGCACGGAGAGAGTCCCAGATCAGGCTGGTCGCCATCACAATGAGCACAGGGGTCACGATGGGCTGATTGTAGAGCTGAGCGACAAATGGAGCCGCGAGACACGCGATGACGAAAAGGACGGCGTTGAATCCGACGAGGATCGTGTTCGCAGTATCCAGCGCGAGGTGATCGTCCCGTTTCTGGTAGACGATCGCCTCGGACAGTCCCATGTCCTTGAGAAGCTTGAGAATATCGATCGTGATCGAGGCAATTCCGATGACCCCAAACTCTTGTGGGCCCAAGAGCTTGGCCAGCACCAATGTCGTGACGAGAGAAACGATGTTGCCTGAATAGGACATCACCGCTACCCAACCGAACCCTGCCGCGACCTTGCGCCCGCCGAGAGACACTGATTCCACCTCCTCAGAGCATTGGACTAATGGGAAACTCGAGCCGCGATCAATTTCGATCTGTCTTGATCCATGTGCGGTCCGACAAGGTCAGGAGTCCTCTCAGACTTACCCCGAGCTTCCAAGCGATGTACAAAGGCACGTTGGCGAGTGCCAACCAGGTCCTCAGAGGCGGTCGCTCCAGAGCCAGTCCGACGAGGAAATACAGAGCCTGCAGAGCCAGCAGAACAGAGGCGAGCACCAGCCACGTTTGCACGTCCAGTCCGAACGACCAGAGGACCACACAGAGCGCCAAATACGCCAAGGTCATGAACAGCAGATTGACATGGGACGGCCGCGCCAACTCAGTCAAGGCATCGAGTTTTAGCGCGCTCGGCTCGAACAGCCCCTGTTTGAGGAGTGGCCGCCAATACTGCGCCAACGTTTCGATCTGACCCTTCATCCACCTCAGTCGTTGAGTTTCACCAAGCTTCAGCGAGCGCGCCACCTGCGAATAAATGATTGCCTCGGCTGCCGATGTGGTCACGATGCCTTGTAGCGTGAGCATCACGTAATATTCCCAGTTTTCCGTGATCGAAAAGGCCCGCCACCCGAAGCGCCTGATGACGTCGACGCTAAAGCACATCCCGTTGCCAGCGAGCGGACATGACAGCCCGAGCACACGCTTGCCAGGGAAATGGAGTCGGAACTTGACGCTCGCCGGCACGACACTCAGGCGTGTGAGCCAATTCTCATCGTGGTTCGCGACGCCGAAATAACCTTGAATTGCCTGCTCGCCGTTTGCGAGGCGAGCGTCCATGGCCCGTAGGAACTGCCGATGGATGCCCGTGTCTGCGTCAACGATGACGACGGCGTCATAGCGGTTCAAGTCGAGACGACTGATCGCCCAGTTGAGCGCGAAAGGTTTTCCTCGCTGAGTGAGATCGTGACGCTCGAAAACATTCGCGCCGGCTTGCCTGGCAAGGGCCGCCGTATCATCGCCGCAGTTGTCTGCGATGACGATCAGTTCGAACAAATCACGCGGATAGTCACACGCCACGATACTCGCGACCGATTGGCCAATCAGCTTGGCCTCGTTGTGCGCGGGAACGAGCACGACAAACCGTGACTGCGGACTCGTGCCAGGACTGGTCAAACGGCGGTTTCGCACGCAGAGGCCCAAGAGCAGGAAGACGGTCTGATATGCCACGAGACTCGCAATGGCGACTCCGGCGAATGCGACGGATACTGTGACGAGTTCCATCTTCAACCGGACACCTTTCTGGTATACGAAAGTTCCGCATACAGGTCTCGGTAGCGACTTGCAGTCGCCGAAAGCGAGTAACCGGCAACTATCGTGTGCCTGGCCGCCGCTCCGAGTTCTTCGCCACGGCGTGTGTCGTTCAGAAGCTCCAACAGCGCAGCGGCGAACCCATGCTCGTCGTCGACATTGCGTGCGTAACCATTGTCCCCGTCGCGGATGACCGATGCTACCCCCGCAGCGTCGGAGACGAGAGCGGGCACGCCGCAAGACATCGCCTCGAGGACGCTGTTGGCCATGCCCTCGCGCCGCGACGGGAACAGGAATGCATCGGCCGCCTGCACATACGGCACGACTGGATTCTTGAAACCAGTGAACGTCACGCGTTCACCTAACCCAGCACTGTTCACGAACGAGATGAGTTGCGCGAAGAATGGATCGGAATCGGGCGGGCGTGGGCCGACGAGTGCCAGATGCGCGGTCGGATGTTGGGCACAGACCGTCTGCCAGATACGCAGAATCCCGTCAACGTTCTTGCGACTGTCGAGAATCCCGACGTAGGTAACGAGCGGAGCGTCTGGCAAGCCGAGTGATCGGCGCAGGGCCCGACGTGCGTCCAGTGGGAGCGGTGTGAATATCTGCGTGTCGACCCCGTTCGGAATCAGGCGAACACGTGATGAATCGAGGCCGCGCTCCGAGATTTCGTCGACGATGGCGGTCGTGGTCGCAATATACGTGTCGAACCGCCGGACCAGCGCGCGGTTCACACGCCCGCGAAGACGGCCATGCCGATGAAATGCCAGGCAGCTATCGGCCATCGCGACCTTGAGAATCGTCGGTTTTCCGAGCCAGCGTCCGGCAAGCGAGGCCACGACGTGCTGCAGCACACCGTGCGCGTGAATGACATCGTACTCGTGCCGGTGCTCGACGAGGAAGCGAAGGAGCGCCGCGGAAAACGTCGGCACCTGAAGATCGCGCTGGCGTGCGGTTGGCAGCCGATACAAGGGAATGCCGTCGACCGAATCCTGCGCCGGGCTGTCACTAAGGTTTGCCGACACGATCATCGGCCGGACACCAAAATCGACGAGCTGCCGACTCAGATTCAGGGCCTGGATAGCCGACCCGCTGTAGTTCGGATGGAAGTAAAAACTGATCATGCACGGCCGCAGGGATCGGGCGACGGCCGAGTCGCGGCCTTCTGCGCGGGCGGTCGCCGGCGCCGCTACTGATTCCATGAGGCCAGGACTTCCCGGCACAGTGCCTCCTCTTTCGCCACACGCCCGCGGAACGTGAAACGGTCAAGCACCACCCGCTTGCCTTGAAGCGCTAGTGAGCGTGCCCATGAAGGCGATTCGAGCACTCTCGCCACGGCGGCGGCAATACGATCTGGTGAACGGGGCGGGAGCAGCAGGCCGGTGACGCCGTCTTCGACAATCTCTCGAACACCGCCGACGTCGTTGGCGACAACGGGCGTCTCCATGCAGAGCGCTTCGAGGACGACGTTCGGAAACCCCTCGGTGTGAGAGGTGAGGGCCAGCACGTCGAGATCGCGAAATACGGGCCGCACGTCCTGCAAGTGTCCAGTGAAGAGCACGCGATGCGCGATGCCCAGCGATTCCGCCTGCTGTTGCAGGCAGTTCCGGTCCGGCCCGTCGCCGACGAGGGCAATCCGGAGCTCTGGAATCCGCGGCAACAGCTGTGCCGCCGCTGTCAGGAGATCGGCCTGGCCCTTCTCCGGGCTCAGACGACCGACATACCCGACGAGCGGCGCGTTGGCGGGGAGGTCGAAGCGGTGTCTGAGAAACCCTGGTGCGTGCTCCTCCGGCCGATAGTTCTCGGCGACGATGCCGTTGTGGATGACGGCAATCTTGTGCTCGGGAACGCCGCAGGCGAGGATCGCCGATTTGGTTTGATCGGACACCGCGACGACGCGACTGAACCATCGCAGCACCGACTGTCCAGCCTTGACGTATACCCTACGCTTGGTGTCGGTCTGAATCCACCCGTGAATCGTGGTCATCACCGGAATGCGATACACGCGGGACACGGCCCAGGCGAGCAGATCCGACTTGTATTCGTGCGAATGAATCAAGTCGATCCGATGCTCCTTCACGGCGCGCACAATCGTGGCGATGATTCTCGGATCGAACTGGTGTGTCGAGCGGAGCGGTACAACCGGCACGCCGCGACGCGCAGCGGCCTCCTGATACAGGTTTGTCTTCTCACGGTCGAGGAGCAGCAAGCCGATCGTGTGGCTGAAGCCGGCGCTCGCGGCGCACGCGGTCTCGATGATCGTCTTGCCAGGACCGCAGACTCGATCGGTATCGCGGAGATGCAGAACGTTGATCATAGGGACGAGGACAAACGCGAACGAACCTTTCTCGCTAGTGAAGTTCGTAGAGCGTGGTGCGGATCACGCCGAGGTAATCTCGGACCTCGCACAACACGCTCTCACGCAACGGGTGGAGATTGAACGGCGGCTCGGTGAGCACCACGCCGCTAGGCGGTCCTCCGGAGTTGATGCGTACGTGGGGCCCTGCCGGCTTGTCGCGGTTGGGGACAAAGCTCTGCGCCGGCAGGTGTTCCGTCACGATCAGAAAGTGGTATGCGCGCGCCGCTTTCGCGACCATCGATTGGACATGCGCGTTCGACAGGTGCTGCAGGACCTGGCGCACGAACGCCACGTCAGCCGGCGGCAACGCGTCGGCGGTAATGTCCAGCGCTCGGAAGTCGACGTCGAGCGATGCGAACCGCTTGCGGTTCTGTTCGATCAAGGGTTCGACCACATCGCAGGCGATGTACTGGCTGCACAAGGGTCGAAGCTGCGATCCGACGGCAAAATCACCGCACCCCAGATCGGCAACGACCGGTTTGTTCGGGAGGGTGCGCAGAAACTTCGCCACCGCTTCGACGTACGGAGCCACCAACGCTTGCGAGTGCGAGCCGGACCCCGAATAGAAGCCCGTCTGTCCCTGCGACGCGTTCCACGTGCCGTCTGTGTAGATCCGGTGGAAGATCTCCTTGAGGGGAAGCTTCTCGAACGACTTCCACTGGCGCCGGCGCAGGAAGTCGCGCCGTGCCCGACGAATGGAGAGCGGGACGAGTTTCCGCACGAGTTCTTTCATCGCAGTGATGGCCCCGTGCTCATCGTCATGGAACGGACCCCTCTCATCTCAGGCCCCGATGATTGCGCGGCAGGCATCGGCCCGCTCGGACCGCGCCAGGAGACGCTCGGCGCGAACGCGATAGTCGGCGGCGCCGGGCGCCGCCAGATCATCAAACACCGCCGACAGGAGATGAAGACCCTTGCGGTGAACGTTGATGTAATAGTCGATCGTCAGCGGCTCGCCCGCGGTTCCCGCCAGCATCAATCGCGACATCGGCGGCAGGGCTTCGAGCAGAAGGTCCACCGCGTCGGCCCGTCCGCTGAAGTCGGCCGCGACGACCGCAGGAGACTCGCGCAGCTGACTCGCCAGGATCCGGGCCCGGTCTGCCGGGTCGTCGACCGTGAGCCGGGTGACACCCGGCGGGAGTGGCAGTGTGTCGTTCGAGTGCAGGATCACCGGCACCGCGCCGTACCACGTCGCAACCAATGCCGCCACCCGCGACCAGCGATGTCCCGCGGTGATCACGACTGTCTCGCCGATCGACAATCCGAGCCGATCCCACACGGCGAGCGACGCCGCAACGGCGGGAACGAGGGTCGCTACGCTTTCATCGCGTTTCACAGCTGGCTGACTGACGGTTACTGCGGGCACAGCTCTGACTCCTTTGTCCAGGCGGGAATCTCGACCGGCCGCCCGACCTCCTGAGACCGGTACGCGGCGGTAATGAAGGCCAGGTTCTCCCAGCCTTCACGGAACGAGATCTCGGGATCCCGTCCTTCCCGCACAGCGGCGACGAATCGGCGGCACCATTCACCGGTCCAGCTCACCGACGGGAAGTCACGATAGGTATGGAGTTGCCCGGGCTTCTTGCCCTCGATCGGTCGCGTCGAATACATCGACAACCCGTCGCCGTTCAGAATGATGGTGCCCTTCGTTCCAAAGATGCGTTCGTCGCCGAAATCGCCGCCACGCAGGATCGAACTGGCACTGATGGCGCCGACGGCGCGCTCGCCCCAGCGGCACGTCAAGCTGAGCACGTCTTCGACGTCCCCCGGCGAGCTGGAATTTTCATACTCGCAGTACACGCGGGTGCCTTTCAGCCCGGTGATGTAATAGAGGTAGTCGATCGTGTGGCAGACGTTCATGATCAGGTATCCGCCGCCACACTTCTCGCGCGACGATCGCCAGTCGTCCGGTGAATTGCTGCGCGCGCCCATCCAGTACCCGGGGTCCTTGAACTGGTGTGCCACGACCTGGACGCCGGTGATCTCACCGAGCGCTCCCGCTTCAACGAGCTCCCGCGCCTTCTGTATCCTCGGTGTATACCTGAAGCTGTAGTTGACGGTCAGCGCCGTTCCGGCACGACGGCATGCATCGATCATCTCGTCGGCATCCGCCATCGTCGTCGCCATCGGCTTCTCCACCATGACGTGCTTTCGCGCGGCCGCGGCCTCGATGGTCATGCTCTTGTGGACATGATGCGGCGTCGAGAGGAGCACAGCGTCAACGTCTCTGCTGGCGAGCGCCTGCTCGTACGACTCGAACACCGCCGTACCCAGACGCTTGGCCATGTCACGCGCAACCTTCACGTTGACGTCGAATACACCGGCGATCGCACACGCTCCCGAAGACGCCGCTTCTGTCGCATTGCGCTGAGCGATCGCCCCGGCGCCGATGATTGCCACTCGCATTGGATTCATCTAATCGTTCCTCCCTGACCTCACGCCCACTGGAACACGATGCCGACATGTTCTCGGCCGCCTTCCGCCAGTACCTCGAAGACGTTGTTGCATTCATCCGGACGGGGGCGCCAGGTGATCAGATCGCGGAGATCGAGTCGCCCCGTCGCCAACAGCTTCATGAACAGCACTCCCTCGTCCTTATAGGTCCATCGCCCCGCGCTCACGTCAGTCGCTGGCAGCGCACCGATGTGGGCGCCGATGAGTGTGAGCTCGCGTCGTTGCGCGAGATTCCACCAGTCCAGACCGCGCCCGAGATCTCGGGAGCTGCCCAGGAGCACGACTTTGCCGCCGGGCTTGGCGGCTTCCATTGCCAGCGTGATGGCCTTTGCGCTGCCGACCGCTTCGATCACGATATCGGCTTCGAGCCGGGTGATCGCCGCTCGACCGTCGGCGAGCGACAGAAACTCGTGGGCGCCATGAGGACCGAGCGCCGAACCCATCCGCCTTCGACTGGCAGCAATCGCGACAATCGGGTCGGCGCCAGCGGCGCGAGCAAGCCGGACAGCGAGTTGACCGATCAAGCCCTGGCCCACAACTGCCACGCGATCGCCCGGTCGGATACCCGCCTTGCGGATGCCCTGCAGCGTGATGATCCCGAGCTCGAGGAACGAGGCCTGATCGATGTCGATGCCGGTCGGCACCTTGAACAGGCTGTTGGTCTTCATGATTCCGGCACTCGAATGCGGCATGCGTCCCGCCACGAGGTCGCCAACGGCGATATCGCCAACGTTCTTCCCAGTCTCGCGCACTCGCCCGACCACCGAATAGCCAGGGACGTAGGGAAAGCGCCGCCGTGCGCCCGGCAATCCCATCAGCACCGCGCGCTCGGTGCCCGGGCTCACGCAGGAGGCCACGGCGTCGACGAGCACCTCCTGAGCACCCGGGCCCAGGAACTCGTACGGTTCCAGATGAGCGATCTCGAAGTCGAGGAACTCGACGCGCTTTCCTTGTCGGACCGGTCGCCGTGAGGTCACGGACTGGAAGCGCAACATCGTCCAGAGAAACGCGCGTTTCAGCGGCGGCCGCATACGCGGCGGAATGCGCGTGTAGACGCTGCCCAGGATGTTGGCCAACCAGACTGGCATTGAGACTCCTCTAAGAATCGGTTTCGGAACGTGGGTCGGAGCGAGGGTTAACGGCTCGCCGTCAGCTGTGAGCCGACGGCTCGCGACTCACTGGGGCAGCGCTTCGAGCCAGCGCTGCGTAGCTGCGAACAGGTTCGGTGCGTCCTGATAGAAGCGCAGGATCTCCTTCCAGAACGGATCCTCCTGCACGACGCAGATCTGACCCTCCGTGAGCTTCGCGCACAACGCCTCGAGCTCGCGCGGGGGGGTGGCCGCGGGGTTCCGGTCAACGTGTGCGATCAGGCATCGTGCGATCGGGACGGCGTGTTCTTCAGCGATCGCCAAAGCTCCGAGTTGGCGCGCCATCTCCCGACCCATTTCGTATCCGTCGACGTTGACGGTATTGCCCGCCTCGAGTACGGCGGTCAGCGCCTCGCGGTCCTGTTTCACCTCTCGGTACACCGCCAGCTGCGTGGTGACGTTGATACGCAGCAGATCCTGAAGGTAGCGGGCGCCATCGAGAATCGGCGACCACAACACCAGGGCCTTCACGTCCGAGCGGCCGGCTGCTGCCTTGAACGCGAGGCTCGCGCCAAGCCGCGCCCCGAGGAGACCGACGTGTGGTGCGCCTGTCCGCTGCTTGACGAACTCGATAGCGGTTGCGATGTCGTCGAGCGCGGTGGCGATCGACGACTGGCTGAAGCTGCCGCCGCTGTCCCCATTACCCAGGTAGTCGAACCGCAGTACGCTGTGGCCCCGATGCGCCAGTTCGCGAGCAAAGCTGACGAAGGTGCGATGGGTCCACAGCTTCTCTTCACCAAACGGATGGCAGAACACGAATGGCAGGCGATCAGGTGTAGCCGGTTCGTGAAACACGCCGAACAGCTGGGCACCAGGACGATCGAAAAAGAACGGTGTTTCCTGCATCCGATCGTCAGCGGCGCGAGGGTGACCACAGCTCCTGGCGAGTGCCGACGAGGAATTTCAGCCACGCGGACGCCGCCGCGACGTTCGCGGCGGTGAAATAGAGCGAAATCTTCGCCGGCAGCCAGCCCGCGACCGTTCGTGAGCCCCAGTAGGCGGACGCGGCCAATGCGTAGAACAGCATCTGCCCGAGCAGCATGACGAAGTAGAACGGCGACTCCTGGGCGAGCAGCAGGCTCGAGACGAGCAGCAGCGCAAGGAACAGCGGCAACAGCCATCGCACGAGCTTGTGCGAGAACAGCTCGAATGCGAACCAGCCGTAGCGGAAGGGATTGAGCAGGTGCGCGTGGTGCGCGAGGGTCGTGATCCCGCGCAGAATCGTCCGGACCTTGCGATTGAACTCGGCCTGCGGATCGCCGAGCTCGGTCATCGTTCCGCGCGCGGCGGGCTCGGTCACCGCCCGGTAGCCGCGCTCAACGGTGTGCAGCACCGAGAGAAAGTCCGGCGCGAGGCCTGGCGGGAATGGTGCGCACAGCTCGCGCCGCTGTGCGTAGAACGAGCCACTCGCCCCGACGATCGAGTGGAGTTGAGATTCCAGACGGCGGAGCGTCAGTTCGTACTTGCCATAGAGACCCTCGCCTCCCGCCTGTGCGATCTGGTCCTCTCCCGAAACACAGCCGATCGCCGGGGACGCGAATGGCCGGACGATGTGCGTAATGGCGTCGGGCTCGAGCATGATCGAGGCGTCGTTGAAGACCACGATCTCACCGCTCGCGCGGGCCAGACCTTCGTTGAGAGCGCCTGCCTTCCCGCCGCGTTGCGTAATCTCGATCATCGCTACGCGCTCGTCGTGGTTCGCCCTGAGGTACTCGGCGGTGCCGTCGGTGCAGCCATCACAGACGAACAGCACTGAAAGCCGGCCGGAATACCGCAGGCTGCGGGTGTTCCGTACTTTCTCGGCGACGATCGGCCGCTCGTTGTGAACCGGAATGATCATCGTCACGGACGGCGTGTAAGGTTCGCCAGTGGGCACGCCTTCGCCGGTTTGTCGAATGCGCGCGACGAGCAACCTCACGACCAGTCCGTACCCCACATAGCCGTACAGCACGGCTATCGCTGATATCCAAAAAGACAACCTGGTCATGCTGGCGAGGGCCGTTCAGTGACTGCCTCGTCCCGGTCAGCCTTTCGGAGGATCACAATCATGTTGCTGCGGGCGTGAGCGAAGCGGTCAGACTCCAACACGCGGATCATCACCAACTCAGGGATGGCCAGCGCGCCCAGACGGCCCGTCGCAACTCCGGAATTCAACAACCTCAGGTCGTCGATGCGCATCCCGTGAGCGCGCGCGCATCGCTCAATCTCCTCCGGCGTATTCAGACGATAGTGCGTCGGGTAGACGTCCTCGAGCGGCCGTCCCTCGAGCAGTCCGGCGACACGCCGCTTGAACGATGCAGGCATCAGCGAAGAGAGACGAACCAGCCAGAAGAGTCGGTTAGGCGTGTGAAATATGAACCGGCCTCCCGGCTTGAGTACGCGGGCGACTTCGGCGATCGTGCGCTGCGGTGTGGAGAGATGCTCAATCACCATGTTCGCGGTGACGAGGTCGAAAGAGGCCGACGCGAACGGGAGACATTCAACGTCGGTGAGCAACCGATGTTTCAACAACTGATGATTCGAGAGCGCGGGAAGATCTCCGTCGACACCTACGAGTACACGACACTGGCCCGCGATTGCTTTCGCGGTCTCCAACCCGTCCGGCATCCATGACGGCAGCAGTTGATGCCCGCAGCCGATGTCCAGCCACCGGTCGACTCCGGACATTGTCGTCTCGAGGATCTCTCGATAGGCCCACGTCGAGTTGCGAAGCTGCGGTGCGATCGTGCGCCGGACCGCTCGACTCAGGGTCATGATGGTTGCCGACGACGCGGCCGAGAGTTGAGTGCGAGCCGCGCACGGTCAGCGATGTTCAAAACGGGACGCGCGGCGCCTCGCGCCGGACCCGGCGGGATGCGAATCTCAGGAATGACAACGGGTGTTCGACTCGAGCCGGCATGAACGGGAAGAACGGTAGAGGCAGCGGATTGCGCTTGCGCCCACTCGCTGTGACGCTTTGCTGACACGATCAGGCCTGAAAGCCAGTACAGGTGTGGATAGGCGATCCCACCGAGAAAGATCCCGGAAACTGCATATCCGATGAGGCTCATATTGAGCATCAACGGCCAGGCTGCTGACAGTGTGTCGGCGTTGGACGAAGCCGACAACGCGCGATGGGCGGCCATGTTGTCGTTGTAGCTCCATATGATCAGCGTGAGTATCCAGACGACGCCAAGGATTCCGCATTCCCCGAGCAGTCGGAAGTACACGCTGTGCGGAGACAACCACCGGCCGGCTCCCCATCCGAGCACGTTGGCATCACCCTTCGGGATGTAGTAGCGGCCGTATGCCGATCCGAAGTTGTTGGCCCCCACTCCGAGGGGGAAGCCGATTGCCATTCTGGTAGCGGCACTCCAGGCCTGCAGACGGGCCTGGGCGGAGTTGTCTTCCTCGTAGTTCTGGATCGACTGGATCCGCTGGAAGTACCCTGGGGGCGCAACCACCAGGACGATCCCAATGGCCGCGACGATCACAACGACTCCAAGCATCTTCCGTTTTGCCAGGAACACCCAGTAGAAGAGTGCCATCCCCGCGAGCGCGAGTGTGCCCCCCCGTGACTGAGACCCGACAATTCCGAAGAGGGCGGCTACGGCGCCGGCGGCACCCAGAGCACGCAACAGAAGCCCCTGCCGCGTCAGCGCGAGGAAGATGCACCACGGCATCAGAACAGTCATACCCCAGGCGAAGTCGTTGCCGTCATTGAGGAAATAGCCGGTGCGCATGCCGAAGGCACGCCCGCTCGACCCCAACAGGCTGACGTTTCGCGTCACGAGGAAGACGACGATAAAAGCCCCTGTAGCGGCGACCGCGCGAACGCGCGCCGGACGATCGACGAGGTATGCCGTCACCAGGACCAAGGCAAGGTCATCGACATACGTGCGCGCCGCCCACAGCGCCGTGGAGGTGATGACTGCGATCGGCAAAGTGAGGAAGGCATACAGAACGAAGACCCCAACGAGGCGACTCTGGCGGTATCGGGTGAAGGCCTCGCCGCCGACCTTCGCGAGAACCACCGCGAGGATGAAAAAGATGCTGATCGTCGAGAAACGACTGACTTTGAGAATTGGAATGTCGTCGCCGAGTCCCAGGTACTCGATCACGAGTACCAGCAGGTACAGGTAAAAGAGTGGCGTGGTGCCTTCTAGAGGGCCGACGCCAGTCGCGGCAGCTTCACCACCTGCCGGCGCTGTCGGCCGGCTCGTGCCCCTCTCGACGTGAAGGCCGCGCGCTGAGATTCCTGTCATTGCCACGGGTGATGAATTCCTGACGTCCGGTCCACTCAGATGATACCCAGGATGCGGGCCAGGAGCAGCGGCTCGGTGCCGGTCATGTCCTCGTGCACGTTGATCCGGCGAATCGCCAGCCTGTTCTCACGTTTCGGGTCCACATGGCCGCGGCGTGTGGAAAACGCCAGGGCGAATCGCTCGCCCACGACGCGTGCTATGCTGCCGTTCCAATCTCCATTGGGATAGCAGAACATCGAGGGGCGCCTGCCGAGCTGCCGTTCAAGGCTCGACTGAGACGTGTGCACCTCGTGAGCGACGTCCTCGGGCGTCAAGGTCGTCAACAACCGATGACTCTCTCCATGTGCCCCGAACGTGACGCCGTCACGCATCATCTCAGTCGCCTGATTCCAGTCGATGAATCGATCAATCTCGGCGCCCTCGGGAGCGTACGTCACCAGCCTGGAGACGGCACGCACCGCCGCATCCGGGTTCCAGTTCTGATCGGATTTGTTGCGGCGAACGAGGTTCATGATCGCTTCGCGACCATGTCCACCGTCCGGGATATCGAGCACCGCGTCGAGTTTGAACGGAGTCAGCGCCCGGCGCGCATCGGCGGCAAACGCCTGGTCCTTCCGCGCGCGCTCCGCGACGGAACCCAGCAGGCTGCCGAGCCGTTCCTGCCAGAACACGTCGCCGGTGCCGATGAAGGCTGACGGCAGAAACACGAGCGCGGGGACACTGTAGCGACGGAGCACCGGCCAGGCCTCGGTGTAGGTGTCGATCCAGCCGTCATCGAACGTCACGAGACACGAGTTCGGTTCAAATCGACCTGCTTCGAGAGAGGCTTGGAACTGTGCCGCCGACAGAACGCGCAACCGTCGCGACAACACCTGCATCTGCCGCTCGAACGTACGGCGCGACACGATGATTGCAGGATGCGACCAGCTGCGAGCGCGTTCCTGATCGTTCAGGACACGGTGATACATGAGCACCACGGCGCGCCTGCGCAATGCGACGCGAACTCCGATCTGCAGGAGCCCGAGCGCATACAGCGCGTGCACGATCGCGGTCCTCACCGCCCGCTTAATCACCGCTTGATCACAGCGACACGTCCGCGGGGGTTACCGCTCGGTCGGCGTGGACGCCGGGTGTCGTCTCGAGCACCCGTCTGAGCACGACCACTGCGCGACTGCAATCCTGCTCGGTGACGTACGGGTGCGTGGGTAACGTCATGATCCGGCTGGCGACCGTTCGGCCGCCGCTCGCGCCGTGATCGCCGCGAAGATGCGCCGCAAGCTCCGGCACGTCTGCGATCGAGCGCGGGTATGAGCCTGTTGCGCCGATGCCCGCTCGTTTGAGCGATGCGATTGCCGCGTCACGCGTGCGGCGATCTCGAACGAGCACGGGCAGACGGAGATAAACCGGTTCCGCTCCCGCGACCGCACGGATCGACTGGACGCCTGCGACGTCACGCAATCCCTGGAGCATCCGCTCCGCGTTCGAACACCGTCTCGCGGTATAGGCGTCGAGCTGGGGCAACATCCTCGCCGCGAGTGCGGAGAGAAACGATGGCGGCCGAGTCATCGGATACTCGGTCGTATAGACCGTCTCGCCGAGACCGAGTGCAGGGATGCTGTTGGGAATCCAATAGAGTCGGGGAGGCAGCAGCGTGATGTAGGCAGCGAGCTTTGCCATCCCATGCAGTGACTCCGACATCGCCGCCGCCGGCAGTGCATCGAATTCCTTCGCGATCGCGTCCGAGATGCGTGCCGAGTCGCTGACGACGACGCCACCGTCGATCGCCGACAAATTCTTGCCTTTATCGAAACTGTACAACCCTGCATCGCCCCAGGTGCCGCACCACCGAGCGCCAACACGGGCACCGAGCGCTTGCGCCGCATCATCGATGACGAAAATCCCTCGCTCGCGGGCCATGCTCACGAGCGTCGGGAGATCGTTGGGCAGGCCATACAGATTCGTGGCAACCACGGCGAGCACGCGCCGCAGATCGAGCTGTCGCAGTTGCTCATAGTCGAAATCGAGCGAGGCCGGGTCGATGTCGCCCAGTCGCACCTTGAGGCCAGCTTTGGCAGCCGACGCCGCGACCGAGTAGCAGGTGTACGACGGGATGAGTACTTCGTCGCGTCCGTCGGCAGCGTTCCGCGCCAGCGCTCGCAGCAACAGCGTGAGGCCCGCGCGACCGGTGCTGACGGCACGGCAGGATCGAACGCCCAGCCGCTGCTGGAGATCGAGTTGCAGCCGCGCTGTGGCATCCCGGCCGGTGAGCCACGCTCCTGCAGACGTGAATACTGCAGAGAGCGGTATCGGCGCACCAGCGGGCGCTACGTGGCGCAGTCTGACGTGATCGACGTCAGGAATCAGGGAATGCTCCGTGCGATGCGAGGACCGATGTGCTGGGTCACGCGGACCGGCAGTTTGCGCCAAGCCGCGATCGCCAGCTTGTATCGGCTGTTGGTGATGTTCAACTGCGGGATATCCGTTCGCGTTCTCAGCAAGTAATGCCAGTACAGTGGAGTCGGATAGGCTCTCCACTTTTTCTTGAATTGCTCTCCCCCGGACTGCACCGTCGAACGTCCGAGATGAAAGCGCCTGTATTGACGCTCACAGGCGTCTTTGATCAACTCCCAGTAGAGGACGTAGCCAACGCTCTGCCGCCGGAATTGCTCGCGCGTGCCCAGCCACATTCCCTCGACGACGTCGCGATGATGACCGATGAGCGCTGCGGCAGCAGGTGTGCCGTCTGAAGCGCTCACCACGCAAATCCGCGCTTCGGCCGGAAAGGTCGTCAGCACCATCCGCAGGTAATCGATTTGATAGATCGGCGTGCCCAAGTCCCTCCAACTCTGAGACAGCACGTCATAGAACGCATCGAGCAGTTCAACGCCGCCAAATCGTGCGGTGAAGCCGTTCTTGTATCCACGCCGGATATCCTGCCGTGGGATTCCTGGGGTGTTCCACAGAGTCTCGGCGTTCTCGTGGAGATCGATGGTCATGCTCACCTTGTGCTCGGACGAGGGGTACTTGTCTCCGAGGTGGCGGCGGCTCCGGATCTCGAGATAGTCGACCTTCCACTCTTCGGCGGCGGTCGCACCGGCCGCGAGCAGCGCGTGGTCGATGGCCTCGCATTCACCGACGGGCCCGCCGTAATTGACGAACGGGAGCGAGCACGCAATGTTGCCGAAGAGCACACTCTTGAGCTGCACGAGCGGGAACACGCCGACCAAGCGCCCGCCCTCGCTGGCAGCCAGATAGCACGTGCGATGACCGAACGAACGTTCGTTGATGTCCCGCCACTCGGCCCGATGGTAAAAGGAGCAGACCGGGTTGCCCTGGACGAACGTGTTCCAGGCCGCATCGTGCGATCGGTTACACCGGATAATTTCCATGGGATGTTCGACGACGCCCGCGGGCGTACAAAGCTTCGCCCTCTCACTTACAAATGGAGCGCGCCCGGGTGGATGAAAACGAGGGGCGCGCCCCGCGGAACATCAGAGCAAAGATTCCGCCGGGCTCGTTGCTGCCTCTTCGAACCACAATAGGGGCTGATTCCTCGGAATTGTGATGGTCTTCGCTGTTTCTTTCGCCGTCCCAGGGACAAGAAGTCTGCGAATCCGAGGACAATATGCGGAGCCCGCAAGATATCGGATGGTCCGCTCTCTTCCTAGCCCGTCCAAGCGCGCCTGCGCGGTCATGAAACCTAGACCGGACGCGGGCCGATCGGGTCGACGGGACAGCCTGAGGCCCACGAGCAGTTTCGTGCGTGTCTGCGCAGATTCACGTAATCAAAGCCTACCTGACCCGCACGCGGAAGCAGCCATCCGGCCTATCACTGAGGGACATTCTGATCGAGAACAATGAAGGGTGATCTACGCATGAACCGGTCGGTCAGCACTCCCACGCCAGGACGGCGAATCAACGTCATGCTCGCAATCGGCGGTCTTGGCCTGGGCGGGGCCGAGATCGTGGTCCGTGACCTGGCGCGCAGCCTGGACCGTCAGTCGTTCAACGTCTGCATCTGCTGCACGATGGGATTGGGGGGAGCGGTCAGTGACGATCTGGTGCGCGATGGCTTCGACGTGTTCGGCCTGCCGGGGCGTCAACGCAACCAAGTAGACTACCTGACAACGCTGAAATTCCGGAGGATGCTCAAGGAAAAGCACGTTGACATTGTGCACACGCACGCAACGACCGCCCTGCTGGATGCGGCTCCGTGCAAGCTGACGATGCCACGTCTGAAGTTCGTGCACACATTCCATTATGGGAATTATCCCTATACCTCCTGGCGCCATCACCTGATGGAGGGTGCCTGCGCGCGGATGGTGGACAAGCTGGTCGCTGTGGGCCTGGAGCAGCGTCGCCGGATACAAGGCGCCTATCGGCTGACAGAGTCGAGGATTGGTGTGATTTGGAACGGCGTGACGCTGCTGCCGGGGAAGCCGGACGCCTCGTTCCGCGCGCGGATCGGGACGGGCGATCGCCTGCTCGTTGGCACCATCGCCAAGTTGATCGAGCAGAAGGGCCTCGACGATCTCCTGGAGGTGGCCCGACGGTGCCGCGACGCGGGACGGCGGATGCAATTCGTCATCGTCGGCGACGGGCCTCTGCGGCCCGTGCTCGAGCAGCGACGACGCGAGCTTGGTCTTGAAGACACCGTTGTGATCACGGGGTGGGTCGCGAATGCAGCGGCTGTTGCGCTTCCAGCGTTCGACGTATTTTTTCAACCGTCGCGCTGGGAGGCGATGTCGATCGCGATCCTCGAGGCGATGGCCGGCGGACGGGCGATCGTGGCAACGAAGGTCGGCGACAACCCGCATGTGCTCGAGGATGGCGTCAGCGGTCTGCTCGTCGACTCGGGCGACATCGCGTCAATGGTGGACGCGCTTGCCCGAATGGCAGACCGCGATCTCAGGTGCACGCTCGGAGAAGCCGCGCGGGTTCGGTTCGAGCGGAAGTTCACGATCGAGCACATGATTCGCGGCTACGAAAATCTCTATCGTGAGCTCGCGCTCTCCTGAAACCACCGAAGGCGTTCGATGAGTATGACAGGGTCAGCTCGAACGGCGGTGCGCGCAAACATCATCTCCTGGGACAGTGGCGGACTTGGTACGGATATCGACGTGCTCACCGCGGCGCTCGTGCGCGCAGGCTGCAGCGTCACCTTCAAGGGCCGTCAGCACCGCAAGCCTCGCGGCCGAGTCCAGAGTCTTCTGTCGACGGCCGGCGTCGTCATGGCGCAGCGATGGGCGGCGCTGACCGGCCGGCCGCAGTTCGACGTCAATTTTTTTCTCGAGTCGGTGTTCCCCGAGCATCTGTCGACGGGCCGTGTGAACTGCCTCGTCATGAACCCCGAGTTCTTTCGCGACACGAACCTCCCGCACCTTGCGCGGCTGGATTTCTTGCTGTGCAAGACAGCGAGTGCGGTCGAAGCTTTCCGCGACCTGCCCGTGCGCAGCCGGGAGGTCGCCTTCACAAGCCCCGACAAACGCCTTCACGGGTTCACGCGAAAGGGCCCGCTTCGATGCCTGCATCTTTCTGGTCAAAGCGCCGTGAAAGGATCAGAGGCCGTTGTCGAGGCCTGGGCGCGCCACCCGGAGTGGCCGGAGCTGATCGTGGTCCGTCGCGCTCGCCGCTACGGAGGCGAAGAGGCGCCGCCACTCCAGCCGCTGCCGAACGTGCGCTATGAAACCGATCACGTTCCCGCTGAGCGGCTGCGGCAGCTCGAGAACGAATGCGAGGTCCACGTGATCCCGTCGCAGGCCGAAGGCTACGGTCACGTGATCGGCGAGGGCATGTCCTGCGGCGCAGTGGTCGTCACGACTGATGCGGCGCCGATGAACGAGCTTGTCAGGCCTGATCGAGGTGTGCTGGTTCGCGTCGCCCGTACCGAGCCGATGCGGCGGTCGACGAAGAACTTTGTCGATATCGACGACCTCGAGGCGAAGTTGACCATGATTTTCGCGATGACGCCCGAGCGTCGCGCGGAGTTGGGCCGGAATGCACGCGCGTGGTACGAAGCCCAGGACCAGCGCTTCCAGAGAAACCTGGAGGCATTCCTGGCAGAGGTCCCAGCGCCTGCTGCATCAGCCGCGACACAACCAGCGCGCCGGCGATACCGAGCACGATCCCCACGACCGTGAGACGACGGTCGAGCAATGCCATCCCAAGCGGATCCGCCCGTCGCGCGCAACTCCGTTCATCACTCAGCGGTCCTTCGCTCACGGCGGTGGCGCCCCACTAGCGCCAGGGGCAAGCGTTTTCTGACAATCGATAGTCTGGTGTGCGAATGCGTGCGAACAAAGTCGACGCAGGCGTCGCGTGCGCCAGCTTGAGGGGCTGGCGGTAGCGTGGAGGTTCAAGTCCCGGTCGTCGACAGTAGAGGTAAACTCACTGAGCGCTCGCGGCGACGCCCGTGAGATGACATCCATGATCAATCTGCTTCGTAAGATTTACTCGAACATTCCTATAATTCGCGAGCTGGGCAAGATTCATGAGGAGCTGAAACAGCTCAAGGCGGTCGAGAATGCCCGCCTGAAGGCCGAACTGGAGGCACAGACCGCTCGGCTCCTTCAGGACCCGCGTTACGCGGATCCGAGATCGCTGAGTCGTTACGCTGCGCAGGCGTTCTCGCAAAGTGGCGAGGACGGGATGATCGCGGAAATCTTCCGTCGTATCGGCACACGTTCCCGAACGTTTCTCGAGATCGGCATTGGCAACGGTTTGGAGAACGACACCGTTGCCTTGCTCGCACACCAGCAGTGGCGGGGACACTGGATTGACGGAAATACCGCCAACGTGGAACGAGTCCGCCGCCATTTCGCGAAACCTGTTGCGGAAGGCCGGCTGACCGTCGAACAGTCGCTGGTGACGGCCGCAAACGTTGGAGAGACCCTGCGGCGCCTCGGAGTCCCGGAAGAACTCGATCTCTTCTCGCTCGACATCGATCGGAATACCTATTGGGTGTGGGAGGCGCTACCGCAACTCAAACCCCGCGTCGTCGTGGTGGAGTACAACGCGACTGTTCCACCCGAAATCGACTGGAGGGTCGACTACGTGAGCGACCGAGGATGGAACGGAACTACGTATTTCGGTGCCAGTCTCAAGGCGTTCGAGCTCCTCGGCCGCAGGCTAGGCTATAACCTGGTGGGCTGCACGCTCAACGGCGTCAACGCCTTCTTCGTCCGCGACGACGTGTGTGGCGACAGGTTTGAACAGCCTTACACCGCGGAACATCACTACGAGCCGCCGCGATACTACCTCACGTACCGTACGAGCCACCCCAGCTCCTTCACCGACGACAGCACCGCGCCCGGTTCACCCTGGGTTCCAGGTGTCTGAGACGGAGTCCGACCAGTCGGTGTGACTCCACCAATTTGACGGCGTCAGCAGAGACACGCGCGGATCGTCACGCCTCCCGGACCATCGAGGTAGCGCGTCCCGGCAGTCTGCCAGAAGTTCAGACGACGGACGCACTTGATCGCACATCGTCGCTCACCGTCGCTTCCGCTCCCTTCTTCTGACGCGCGGAGCGGTGCTCGCTACCGCGACTCGCACCACCGCGGCAGCTCATGGTCGGCGATATAGCGCGCCAACCCCTCGGCCATTACCCGTTGCCCGGCTGCGGTGAAGTGCGGGTCATAGTCGAAGTACAGAGCCTCCGTTCCCTGATACTTCTTGAAGACCGGCAAGGCCTCGAACAGATCGATTCCCAGGGCGGCCGATCGCTCACGAATCGTCCGTTCACTGCGGTCGCTCGTGCGCTCGCCCTTCGTCATGAAGGAGTAGCGGCCCGGGACCCAGCCACTCTCACCGAGCTGGTGTGCCCATGGATACGTCGTCAGCAGAAACTGTGCTCCAAGGGACTCGGCTTTGTGCTTGATGCGGCCGATGGACTCGAACATGTCATTCCACTGCTTGGTGCGGTCGACGGCGTCCGCTTCCAACGTGTGCGCGAACGTCTCGCGACCGAGCTCGTTCACCGCGCTCCGCACGGTGAGATCGCGATAGTTCATGGCGCGGTTCACGTACACGAGGAGCACACGCGTGAAGAACAAGTTGCGCGTCGCCCAGTTCAGAAAGCGTTCGTACAGTGAGCGGCCCTCGAGCTGTGGCACCGCAACGATCTTGCCATTGGCGTCGTGAATCGCCTGGCGACGGTACGCCGCCTCCTGGATCAGGTCGCTGTGGTCGAGATTGAAGACCACCAGGTCCGGCCCAAGTTTGGCCAGTTCGCGGTCGAACTGGATGTAGGACAGGATTGGCGCGTAACTGTCGATTCCCCCGTTCAGCACTTCCAGCGATCCGCCTCCGCACGCTGTTAGCGACGACTGGAGCGTCTTCTCGACAAGGACCGAGAAGGTCTCATCATCCTTGACGCCCTTGCCCATGGTGAACGAATCGCCAAGCATGACGATTCGCCGCGTTCCCGCCGGCTTCTCGACAGTCGTCTCGCGGCCGCGGAGCCCGAGATGATTGACCTTTTGGATGTAGGCAAAATCCCGTTGCCGAATCTCCGCCTGAGAATCCGGGACGAGGGCGTGATGGCGGAATTGATCCGGGACGAGCGGCGGTGACAAGGTTCCGATCAGGATCCGGCCCGCAGCGAGGTCGAGCACGAGATAGGCGACGATCGTGACGGTGAACGCCAGCAGCACGTTGCCGACCAGTTCGCGGTGTCGGGTGCCAGTCAGGTAGGTCAGCACGGCCAGCGCGAGAACGAGGACGCCAAGTAGTGCCGTGCCCAACATCGCAGCCGGGCCGAACCCGCCCTCGACGAACACCTGCAGGTAGACGAACCCGAGAAGCGCGAGGCAAGCGACCAGGGTCAGAAGACGAGTAAAGGTCCTCATGTCGTGAGCTTGCCGTCTTTCGCCAGTGAAGGTGTTTGCGTGATCACAGGAAGGTCAAATGGCGACCTTCTCGCTTTGCTCCTGGCCGACCGCCACCGAGTCAATCGAGGTCCGGCGGTGCATCCAACGAATTCTCGACAGGTCTCGCAACATCCGAATGGAATCCGCGACGAGGCTGACCTTCGAGCCTGGTTGATTGCACCAGTTGACGGGAATCTCGACGGTTGACAGATGAAGCTGCCTGGCGAGGTACAAGAGCTCGACGTCAAATGCAAAGCCGTCGAGGCGCTGACGGGAAAACAACGGTTTGATGACCTCACGCCGGAACATCTTGAAGCCGCACTGCGTGTCGCCGATCCCGCTCACGGCCATCACGTTGACGAACAGTGCGAACACACGCCCGATGATCTTCCGGTGCAGCGACGTCTCGATCGTCACGTCACCAGGATTCTGCGCCACCCGCGAGCCGATGGCGATTTGGTAGCCTTTTTCGAGAGCCACCAGCAGCCGCGGAATCTCACTGAGCGGTGTGGCGCCGTCGGCGTCCATGAAGAGCACGTAACGGCCGCGAGCGTTGAGCATGCCCATCCTGACCGCCGCACCTTTGCCCTTGTGTGGACAGGCCAACGTGCGCAGGTTGCGGTCGTGTTGCTCCAGCAACTGTCCCAGACTCAACGTGTCGTCCGTGCTGCCATCATCGACGATGATGATCTCGTAGCGCACGTCCTGGACGTGACACCAGCGGATCGTCTCGAGCACGGTGACGGGCAGCCGCAGCCGCTCATTGTAGGCCGGGATGACAATCGAGAGCAGGATTCCGTTCCGGTCGTCCGGCGCTTCGAGCGCTACGTCGCTGCGCAGCACTTCGAGCTTGGACAACGTTCGGCTTATCACTTCATCGTCGGGGAGGGGAGCGGAGACCTCTGAACTCTGGACCGCCGGAGCGGTGCCGTCATGTGTGAAGTACGCCAGGGCGCCAAGACTGGTGGTGAAAACCAGCTGGAAGCCGTGCTGAATGAGCACCATGGCAAGCGCCTGGTCGGCCGGCACGCCGACGGCGACCAGAAAGGCCGTCGCCGCTCCTTCAATTGCCCCGATGCCGCCCACCGTAGCCGGGAAGAGCGAAGCGAAGTTGACGACCGTCACGAAGACGGCCACCATCGGTGTTGACAGGGGAAAGATCGAACTCGCGATGAACGCGTAACCAAGCAGCTCGAGGCCCCAGATCAGCACCGTGGCGCCGAGGGCCGCGGCGATCCGGACTCCTCCTCGAAGACGGACGATGCCATCGAGCGCGTAGTGGACGCGTTTGCGCGCGAAGTTCGTGAGGTGACCAGGAAAGATCGCGTTCACGCGATCGATACACGCGCGCACCCAGCGTTCGCGCACGATGGCGAGCGCGATAACAACGGCAATCAGTACGAAGACGAGTGCGATCGCTGCGACAGAGGTGGCGAACACCCGGCTGACGCTGATGAAGGTCAGGCCTGCGATGCCGAGGGCCGACAAGGCGAGACCGTCGAGGACTCGCTCTCCGGCGATGGACGCGAGCGCCGCAGTCCGGCCGATTCGCTCTCGCGAACGGCGAGCGAGCCAGTCGGCGCGCAGGACCTCGCCGAGCCGCATCGGCAGCACGTTGTTGCCCATGAAACCGACGAGAACGGCTTTCAGCGAGTCGCGGTATCCGAGAGACGGGTCCCACACCAGCCAACGCCAGCCACGGACAACGTAGGCCAGTGCCAACAGGGCGAAGGCGAACGCGATGTCGTTCCACCGCGCCGCCGCAATGGACGTGAAGGTCGTTTGTGCGTCGATTCGGCGGAAGACGACGTACATCATCGTCGCTCCGATGGCGACCGACACAAAAAGTCTGAGACCTACGCGTCGCATGAAGAATTTAGGAGCCGTGCACGAAACAACACGCCCGGGCGGCGGATGAGTCAGTGCCGCGAGGGGGACTGCAAGGAGAGAGCCGGGGAATCGATCCGGAGCCCCGTTCTGTTTTTGGCGAAATTCGAGCTGCCACGGACCCTCGATTGCTAACGATTTCCAACTTGTCAGACGAAAGGCAGACTTTTATCTCAAGACTATTCGAGCGTTCAAGTGGCAGAACTCGAATCACGCCTAGGACGCCGTCGCTCGCTGGGCACATGAGTTGCTCCATGGGCCCGTCAACGTAAGATCTCGTCGGCCGGTACTCGGCCTGCCGAACAAAATTGAAGCGCAGGAGAAAGCATGTCCGTCGACTGGCGAGCGCGCGCAGGCGCGGGTGTGGAATGGCTATTGGACGAGCGCCACGCACATCAGGTGGCATGGATCGTTTTTGGCCTCGCCCTGGTCGTGCGCCTCACCGCGCTCGCGTTGTTCCCGAACACTGCGCTGAGCGTGAACGCGAGGAACTCGATCATTGCCGGAGCGGCGCTGATTCGCCAAGGGCAGTTCCTTGCGAATCCAGATTATCCAATGCTCGTCCCGCCACTTCCGGCGTTATTTGTGGCAGGCATCCAGGCGATTTTCGGCGATTGGCTGATCGCGGTAAAGGTCATCCAGGTCATCCTCGATGCGATGCTGGTCGTCGTGGTGCTCGCGATCGGACGGGCGGCATTCTCGTACGCGGCGGCTGTCCTCGGTGCCTTCGCACTCACCGTCTATCCCATCGCAGTTACCGTGCCGATCTTCATTGGAACCGAGGCTCTCTTCACGCTGATGCTCGCGCTGTTCGTCCTGCACGCGGTGAAGGCGCTCGAACGTCAGTCGCTGCTGTGGTTCTTCGCCGCCGGCCTGTTTCTCGGCCTTGCAACACTCACACGCGGTACCACGCAGTTCTTCCCGCTCTTCTTCTTCGCCTTCCTCGCGTGGCGCCAGCGGCGTAATCTCAGCGCGCGTATCGTCGGCCAGGCCGCCTGCTTCCTGGTGGGCATGGCCCTCGTCGTCGGGCCGTGGGCCGCGCGAAACCTGATTGTGCTCGACGCGTTCATTCCTGCATCGATCAGTGGCCAGCCGCTGGTGCATGGTTCAAGGGAGGACTTCTGGCTGATACGCGATCGGGAGCGCAACGTGCCTCCCTACTACGAGTACCTGCGTACGGAGAAGGGGATCACTGTGTCGGAGCAGGCGTCGTGGCCCGAGAAGGAGCGTTTCTATCGGCGGGCGGCGATTGAGGTCTACCGAGAACGGTGGGAGAAGGCGCCGCTCTCCTTCGCACCTTACTATGCCAGGAAGTTCGCCCGGCTCTGGTATGGCACCGAGAGCGGCAGGAACCAATGGATCATGTTGGCGCTCAACCTGCCACTGTACCTGTTCGGCCTTCTCGGGCTCTGGCGGTTTCGGCAAACGCACACCGATGCGGCGGCTCTTCTAGGCGTGTTGCTCGCCTATTTCATCGCCATTCATGTGGCCGTCTTCGCCTACTTCCGCTATCTCGTTCCGGTCATGCCGTATGTGCTTCTGCTCGCGGCGGACGGGGCCGTGCTCGCCTTGGAGCGTGTCCGTGGGAGAGTTCTGACGCCTCCCATCGCTCAGACTTACGGATCAGCTTGAAAACCTTTCTGCCTACACACGTCTTACACACCTTCATTACACGCTGAGTTTCGTAGCAGCGGGTCGCGAGACGCGAGATCCGGCGGCTTTCGAGAGCGGTTTCGCTCTTCGCCAAAACGGCACGTCGGTTGCACAAAGTAGCAGTGCTCCATTCCAGAAACTCTTGGGGGTCCACTGCTTCTCGGAGCAAGTTGCTCCGAAATGTGCTCGATGTAACACGCGCGTCGTCGGCTGATCCGCCCGCACACGCGTCGAATTAGGCGGCCGTCAATCGGAAAAGCGTCGATGCCTGTCAGGAAGCGTCGATGCCAGTGCCCGCCGCGGATCCGGCCTCGCTGCGATCGAGCCGTACCAAAAGAGTAATCGCAGCACGCAGAAATGTGATTTTCATAGCGGTTCCCGTCGGAGAGGAGTAGCCTCGCCGGCGGAAACCCTTGGTCAAATTGGGGTTCAACTGAGGGTGGCACCAACTTGGCTTTTGCGAAAACAAAAAGAAATTCCGGAGGAGCGTAAGACCATGTCCTTGAAGTGGAAAGCGATCGCCCTGTTGCTCGTGCTGGGAGGGTTGGCGGAGCCTGCGAGCGCGCAGACCACGCCCATCTTCCGCATGGACTGCGGGGTCAACGGCTCGGAGTACCCGCTGTGCGGGTTCGACGTGTACGACACGGCCGCGGCGCAGTACTACCGACGCACGCGGGTCCCGGCCGGCAGTCCGTCCGGCAACGATGCGGTGCAGTTCGACTGGATTCCGTCCACGAACACCAATGTGGACTTTGGCTACGGGTGGGGGCTTACTCGCGCCTCGGCGCTGCCGCCAGTACCACAGGGCGCCGCACGTTACATTCGCTATCGTGTACGAATCCTGGCCCCGCTCAATGCGCGTACGTTGAGCGATTCCCGGTGGGCCTCCAAGGTGGTCCTCTTTGGAAACAACTGTGAGAACGCGCCACATCAGCCGACGCGGGTGATCGGCTTCCATGATACGGGTGGCGGAAGCGACTACACGAGAATGTTCGTGCGCGCGGGCCAGAACATCGGGCCGAGTACTGCGAACCTCCCGCTCGTGGCCGGTTCGTGGATGAACATTCAGATCAAAGCGCAGAGTGCCTCGACGACGAGTGCGACAGATGGCTACGTCGCGTTGTATCTCAACAACAACAACGAGGGCGCGCCCACGGATCGCGCGGCGGGCATTCCACTGCGCACGTCCGGCTGGTCGCCGTCAACCTGCGCCGCCTCGTGGACGGCCTTCGGCAGCTCGGCTCGAGAAATCACGGCCGGCTCAACGCTGTCGTTCCAGTTGGCGGATTTCGAGTACGACGATGCGTTCGATCCCAACTGGTCTCTAAACACTGGCGGTGGCAGTGCAGTGAGCCCTGCGGCTCCGACGGGCCTGCGGATCATGAGTGGCGCGGCGGTACCTTTCCTTCCGGTAGGCGCAGTTCTCAGCCTTCTTGGTTACCGTCTGCGGCGGTTCAAGCTCACGGCGAAAACTCGCGCCCGGACGATGGACCGTCCGGGACAGGTGTGAGCACGTCCGGGAGCTGATCGCCGCCTGGGCTTTAGACGCACCGTTCGCACGGAGTCTTTCATCAAGACCCCCGTGCGGCCGGTGGCATCCTTCCCCGCGGTTAAGAAATTCTTCGAAACCCGCGACCTTCTCTACCTGGCTCACGAATTTAGCAAGTCGTCCAGCCCGACTGAATTCACCTAACCATCGTCACGTCAACAGCTTAGATCAACTATCTCAGGATGGCTGACTTCTTGCCGTCTGTGCAATAGGTTGTACAGCACTGAGGCTTCCACGAGCTACCTAACGGACGCCACAGCTGAGCGCGGACGTCTGCGGAATCCAGCTGGCGGTGCAGATGAGGGCCGTCGTGTATCATTTCGCGCACAGGAACGGACCGGGACGGCGCAGCGCAGCGCATTTGGCACCCCCCAATTGACGTCCCGCGACACGAAGGTGCCAGAAGCGGCGATCTCCTCGACGAAGCGACTCCGGTATTCCAATCCAGAACACGCTGAACCCGGCTCGGTCCCTGCCGTCATCGCTGGAGCTTTTCAGACCGGCGTCCTGGCCGTACGGACTCTTACCCGCCGCGGCGTCGAAGCCCACTCCTTCGACTGCCGGCCAAATCACCCCGGCTTTCGCTCGGTGTATGGCCGCTCGCACTTGTGTCCGAATCCCGACACCGACTCCGAGGCCTGGCTCGAGTTCATGATCGAGCTTGCCCGGAGCATCGGCCGGAAGCCGGTCCTCATACCGAGCTCGGACCAGTTTGTGTCGGCCATGGCGAGGCACGCCACCGCGCTCGAGGAACACTACACGCTGTCCCCGGGTCTTCGTCTCCAGGGCGAGCTGGCTGACAAGCAAACGCAATACGACCTTGCATCGAGATTCGGGATGCCGATGCCGCGGACACGATTCGCCACCTCCGTGGACGAAGTGGCCGCGTTCGCGCGCGAAGCGTCGTTTCCCTGCCTGATGAAGCCGACTCACTTCCGTGAGTGGCGACGGTTCCGCGCCGGACATCCGCTACTCGACACCAAGGTCGCCATCGCTGATTCAGCGTCAGCTCTCATTGCGAACTATCGCCTTGCGTGCGAAGTCAATTCGAACGTCATCCTCCAGGAGATCATTCAGGGCCCCGACACGGCCAAGCGCGTCTATCTTTCGTGCTACGACGCCCACGGCGAGCGCATCGGCAGGGCGATGTTTCGCGAACTGCGCTGCGACCCGGTCGGTTTCGGTCCTGCCAGCGTGAGCGAACCGGTCGTCGACGACGAGGCCGACGAGATCTGCGACCGGTTTCTCAGAGCGATCGGCTACGTCGGCATTTGCGAGGTCGAAGTCAAACGCGATACGCGCGATGGGCGCGTCAAATTGATAGAAGCCAACCCGCGGTTGTCCGGTGGTGGTGATGCAGCTCCGTATGCCGGCGTCGACCTGTGCTGGCTCCACTATCTCGATCTGGTTGGGACACCGGTCATCCCTGTCGGTCCTCGCGACCGAGACTTCAGGCACATCGTGCTGCGCGCCGACGCACGTGCGGCGCTTGCCTACTGGCACGCAGGGCTCATCTCGATGGGCGACATTCTCAGGTCGTACCGGCCACCGCTGGCCTTTTTCGATCTCGACGTTCGCGACTGGCGCTACTCGGCCGAAACGCTCTACGTCTGCGGTCGTGGGTTCTTACGTGATGTCTTCGCGTTGCTCAAGCGAGGGACGCGCTGATGTCGGCTATGGTGTCGCGCACGTCGGTCGGAGCGTTCGAGGGCATCGCGCTCGAGAACGCGCATCTTCGCGCAGTGGTCATGCCGACACTCGGTGGGCGCGTATGGGAGCTCGAAGATCGCACACGCCGTCATCAATGGATCTGGCATCGACCGGATCTGTCGTTGACCGCATCGACCATGGGTGCTGCGTACGACGATGTCTGGGCAGGTGGCTGGGAGGAGCTCTTTCCGAACGACGCGCCGTGCACCTTCGATGGGCGGTCTCTCCCCGACCACGGTGAGTGGTGGACGATGAAGTGGCGTGTGTCCGACTGCTCGAGCGGCGCTTCGGCTCGCGTGCAGCTATCGGCAGAGACGACTGTCATCAAGGCGTCCTGCACGAAAGAGTTCGAACTGGATTCTGATGCGATGACGCTGACTGTCTCGTATCGCATCCGTAGCGAAGAGCGCGAGCCGTTCAACTTCCTCTTCAAACAGCACCTTCCCGTGCAACTCGCCCCTGGCTGCCGGCTGCTGCTCCCTGGAGGACGTGTCCAGCCAGTTGATCCGTCATTCAGCACGTTCGCGAACGGAGAAGGACCGTTCGATTGGCCGATGGCTCGATCGGGCAGCGGGCAGGAATTCGACCTCGCATTGGTTTCACCGAGTACAAGTCGTGCGAAGGAATTCGTCTACGTCCACGATCTTCCGGATGCGTGGTGCGGCGTCGAGCATCCGACAGGCGCCTCAATTCGTATGGACTTCGACCGCCAGACGCTGCCGTTCGTCTGGTTGTTTCTGACCTACGGCGGCTGGCGCGATTTGTACACCGCCGTCCTCGAGCCCTGCACGAACATCCCGAAGGATCTCGGCGAGGCGACACGTCTCGGCCAGTCGGCGCGGCTCGCTCCCGGGCAAGAGTTCAGGACGTCGGTTTCCGTGACGATTGGCGGATCGACGGGGGCGACCCTGTGAGTTCGCCGCTGCGAATCATTGCCGTCATACCGGCCCGGATGGCGGCGTCACGCTTTCCGGGCAAGCCGCTCGCCCTGCTTCAGGGGCGTCCCATGCTCGAACACGTTTTCCGCCGGACCGCCGCCTGCCGTCTGCTGGACGAGGTCGTCATTGCGACGTGTGACGAAGAGATCGTCTGCGCGGCGCAGCGGTTTGGCGCGCGAGCGGTGATGACGTCGTCGTCGCACGAACGGGCCAGCGACCGTGTTGCGGAGGCCGTTGAAACCGCGCCGGCCGATATCGTCGTGATGGTGCAGGGCGACGAGCCGATGATTCAGCCATCGATGATTGAGGCCGCGGTGGCGCCCCTCGTCGAAGACCCCTCGCTCGGTTGCGCAAATCTCGCGGCTCCCATTCGCAGCCCGCGCGAATTCGCGGACCCAAACACTATCAAGGTCGTTCGCGGGCTCGACGGACGTGCGCTCTACTTTTCGAGAGCACCAATCCCCGCGGCAACCGGCGCGGCAGTATCATCTGCGCACTGGCTCAAACAGGTCTGTGTCATCCCGTTCCGCCGTGATGCGTTGCGACGGTTCGCGGAACTGCCTCGTGGGCCGCTCGAACAGTCTGAATCAATCGACATGCTGCGCTTTCTGGAGAACGGCATCCGTGTCCAGCTGGTGCCGACGACGGTCGACACGCACGCCGTCGATACGCCGGATGACCTCGCGCGCGTCGCGGCGATGATGGCGAACCAACCGGGTGAGTCATGGGCGTGAACGTCGACGCCTTGCCGGTCCCCGCAACGAACGGCACGCGCCGATGGAAGGTCCTCGTGACCGCGCCGCGAGCGCAGGCCGTGATCGAACGATATCGGAACGAGCTCGGTCTCGCCGGCTGTGACGTCGTCGTGCGTTGTCCGGTCGAGCGATTGGAGGAGGAGGATTTGCTGCCGCTCGTGAACGACGTCGACGGCATCATCTGCGGCGACGATCGGATCACCAGCCGGGTCCTCGACGCAGCGCCTCGCCTGCGAGCGATCTCGAAGTGGGGCACCGGGATCGACTCCATCGACGTTGCCGACGCGCGCCGACGTGGCATCACGGTCATGAACAGTCCAGGGGCTTTCAGCGAGCCCGTCGCCGATACCGTGATGAGCTACGTTTTGATATTCGCCCGCAAGCCCGATCGCATGAATGCCGATATGCGAGCCGGCAGGTGGCAGCGCCTGCCGCTCGTGTCGTTGACCGAATGCACTCTGGGCATCGTGGGCCTGGGCGGCAGCGGCCGTGCAGTTGCGCGCCGAGCCTCAGCGTTCGGGATGAAGGTCCTGGGCTATGACATTGCGCCGCCGGCGCAGCAGGCGATACGCGATCTCGGCGTCACCATGGTCTCGCTCGACGCGCTGTTGAGAGACAGCGACTTCGTGACCTTGCACGCCGACCTCCGCCCCGACAACCGCCATCTCATCAACGCGTCACGACTGTCGCTCATGAAGCCAAGCGCAGTCCTCGTGAACACTGCGCGCGGCGGCCTGGTCGACGAGACGGCGCTTGTCGCGGCTCTTCGGGAAGGCAGAATCGCAGGCGCGGCATTGGACGTTTTCGAGCAAGAACCGCTTCCGGAGAACAGCCCGCTCAGGGGTCTCGACAACGTGTATCTGGCTCCGCACAACGCCAATGCCAGCGCGCTGGCCGCCGAGCGCGTGCACGCGACCAGCATCGGCAACCTTCTCCGCGCACTGAGCGCAGCGACACGATGATGAACGAACCGCGTCCGGAAACCACAATCGTCATCCGTGCATTCAACGAGGAGCGCTGGCTCCCCGAGGTCTTTGCCGCACTCGACCGGCAGTGCTACCGCGAATTCGAGGTGGTGCTCGTCGACTCCGGCTCGATCGATCGCACGCGTGAGATTGCAGCCGCCAGGGGTGCGCGAATTGTCCGATTGCGATCGGAGGATTTCACCTTCGGACACTCACTGAATGTTGGCATCCGCGAGTCCCGTGGCCGACTGATTGCCATTCTCTCGGCGCACGCCATTCCAGCCGACGGCGAGTGGTTGTCACGTCTTGTCGCACCGTTACGGCAAGCGGACACGGCGATGGTATACGGCGGACAGCGTGGCCACCAGCTCTCGAAGTTTTCTGAGACGCAGGACTTTCTCCGTGTCTTCCCGTCGCAGCCACGGCAGATCCATGCCGACGATCCATTCGCGAACAACGCGAATTCGGCGGTGAGACGCGATCTCTGGGAGAGCCACGCCTTCGACGAAGGACTTCCGGGCCTCGAAGACATCGAGTGGGCGAAGTACTGGCTGAAGCACGATCTCAAGGTCGTGTACGAACCCGGCGCGTGCATCATCCACGTACATACGGAGACGTGGCCGCAGGTCCGGCGGCGGTACTATCGCGAGGGGATGGCGGCGCGCTGGGTCGGGATTCGATACCTGCGGCACATTCCCGGCGAACTTCGCCGTGAGCTCTCGTGGCTTGGGCGCGATCTTTGGTTGGCCGCAACTCACGGAGGGTTGAGTAAACTAGTCGGCGAAATCCTTCGATTCAGATTCGAGAAGACCGTTGGAACTGTCGGCGGCATCGTCGACAGCCGCGGTCTTGGGAATCCTGCGCGAAGAGCCGAAATGTTCTTCCAAAAAGAGTTTCCCGCCGTTGTGGTACGCGGGCCGCGTAACGCGCGCCTCGAAGAGCGGTCCGTTCCGAACCTCAAGCCCGGTGAGGTCCTCGTCCGCGTGTCCCACGTCGGCATCTGCGGGACGGATCTCGAGATCCTCGAGGGCACACTCGGCTACTACAAGTCCGGGATGGCCAACTACCCGATCGTCCCTGGCCACGAGTCATCGGGAACGGTCGTCGCCCTCGGGCCGCGCGTCACGGCGCTGGCGGAAGGCGACCGTGTCGTCATCGAGTGCATCCAGGGTTGTGGCGAATGTCCGGCGTGCGCACGCGACGAGGCCATCCGCTGCCGCGACAGGCGCGAGGTCGGTGTGCTCGGTCAGGACGGCGCCTGTGCGGCGTATCTGGTGACGCACGCCCGCTATCTGCATCGAGTGCCCGAGAGCGTGTCGTTGGCTCAGGCCGCATTGGCCGAGCCCCTCGCCGTCGTTCATAAGGGGCTCCGCCGGCTCGGCTCTACATCCGCGGACAACGGGGCCAGAAAGTGCCTGGTCGTAGGTGCCGGTGCCATCGGGCACCTGGCCGCGCGTGTCTTGGCGTTGCGCGGCCACCACGTGACGGTCTTCGATCGATCGCGGCAGCGCCTCGCGCTGCTCGAGGGAGCGGTCGCGACGGCGCAGTCACTCAACGATCTTCATGAGTACGAGTGGTTGATCGAAGCCACCGGCGAACAGACTGTGCTGACGACCCTGGTGCAGGAGTCGGCCACTGGATCGACGGTACTGGCGCTCGGACTGCCCTACGGCAATCAGTCTTTCAACTTCGAATCCATTGTGGCGTTCGACCGGTCGGTCGTCGGCTCGGTCGGTAGCAGCGGCAAGGATTTCGAGGCTGCGCTCGCGATTCTGTCGAGCATCGACACGGCGCCGTTCCTGCGCGTGGCTTACCCGCTCGACGAATTTGAAAAGGCGTGGACGCTGGCGCGCTCCCGCACCGTGCTGAAAGTGATGCTGAAGGCGGATGCCACGGCAACCTAAACGGCGTTCGTTTGGAAGGCTCGAGCGGGGCCGGCCGGGACGGAAACAGTTGAGAGCACATCAAGTCATGCCGCAGACGCCCGAACGATCGTTGCTGCTCCAAGAACTCGTCGCGGAATCGGCGCCGCGAACCAGCGACGCTGTGACGGGCAATGAAGTCCTGCCTGCCGCTGTGAATCGTTCTCACGCGCATGCGCTGACCATTGCGACCATTACGCGCATTGAACAGCTCTGTGAGCTGGAACCGGAGTGGAACCAGCTGCTGCGGTCGTCCAGCTCCAATACCGTCTTTCTCACCTGGGAGTGGATCGCGACCTGGTGGCGCGTCTACGGGAAATCGGCGTCACTGAACGTGCTCGTTGCGCGCGATCACGGAACACTGGTCGGGATCGCGCCGCTGAAGCGCATCGCGGTACGTCTTCTCGGGCAGGAGTTCGATCGGATCGAGTTCATCGGTTCAGGCAGCGACGTCACCCCTGAGTATTTGGATGTCATCGTGCGCCGCGGTTACGAAGCGGCAGTGGCGACGGCGTTCGCCGAAACACTGGCCGCCGAATCCAGACCGCACGTGCTCGATCTGCGACCGCTCCGTCCTGATTCGGTTGCCGTGACGCACCTGGAGAGCCGGCTCGCGAATGGCGGCAGGTCTCGGCGCGTGCTCGACGCTGTGTGTCCGGTTCTCGATCTGCCGGGATCCATTGAGGCGTTTCTGCAGGGACGAAGCCGGAACTACAAGAAGAAGATTGGCGAGTACCAGCGCCGTTGCCGTCGAGAGCTGGCGGCCACCGTCCGCATGAGCGCATCCCAGGAGGATGTGCGTCGGGACATGGAGATGCTGGCGACGCTGCACCGCAAACGATGGGGGGCCCAAACCCGTTCGTTTGTCAGCGACGAATACATCCAGTTCCACCAGGATCTGGCGAAGCAGGCGCTCGATCATGGATGGATTCGCCTCTTCTCGTTGGAGAGCCGCTCGCGCACCGTGGCCATGCTGTACTGCTTTGCCTACGACGGTCATTACTACTACTACCAGGGTGGGTGGGATCCCGACTTCGTGCGAAACCGTGTCGGACTGGTGTTGATGCACCAGGCCATTCAGCAGTCGATCATCGATGGAGCCCGTGTCTTCGACTTTCTCAGGGGCGAAGAGGCCTACAAGGGACGCTGGGCCAACCGGCGCCTGACCAATTTCCGCTATACGCGGTGGAGCAGCCGACGGGTCAGGATGGCCAACTCAGTGCTGCATCTCGCGAATGCGTGGATGCGCCAGCAGCAGATGGCTGCGACGGACCTGCCAGGCGCGAGATAAGCCTTCGCTTCTGACTTCCTCTCGCCGCCGTACCCCTCCGACCACGCGGGTCTACTGCGTTGATGTCGCGGTAGTGCTCAGTAGCTGACGGGTATCGTCGAAATGCAGGTGGCGACGCGGCATCGGATCGTCGGCGGTGTATGTGTCGATGCCGAACAGATCGAGAATCGCCGCCACGGTCGCGTGCTCGGCTGCTGTCATCCGCTGCAGCCACTTCGTGACGAGATACGTGCGCCGCTTACGTTCGTCCGAGTCGGCGAACATCGAACGAGTCACCGTCTTGGACATCTCGATGTTGCCTGCCGGTTGGTCGAAGGCGGCCAGCATCGCCGAGCGGTCGTGAAAGTGCAGGCGGTCGAGCAGCAGATCGCACGAACGGAGCGGATTCATGACCAGCTCTTCGTAGGTGACGAACAGCCCGTCGAAATCCGGATGGCGGAGCGGCACGATGTTCTCGTAGCACCACGAGATGATACCCCGCTCAAGGTGACTGCCGTGAGCCACGATGCGCTCGATTTCGCGCAGGGTCTGTTCGTTGCCGATGAGGCCGCGGTAATACGGCGACCACAGGAACAGCTCCAGTCTCGGAAACACTGCGCGCGACAACGTGGTCGGCACCGGATGCCGGAGTAAGTACACGACCTGCGCATTGCAACGCGTCGCGAGCGTGCCGACAAGATGCTCGAGCTCGTGAATCTTGAACACGATCCGATCCGTGCGCAATCGGTGCAGCGGGCGAAACGGCGGTGGATTCATGTGCGGATACCGGTTCGCCGCGAGGTCGTTCATGTACTTGACGAGTGCGTCCGGCGAGTTGGTGTCCGGCATCAGGTCTTCCCAACCCTGAAAGAGCTTGGTGTGCGCGACATTCGCGCGCCTGATATTGAACGGCTCGTCGAAGTACTTGACGCGTGGCTGCGACGCCAGAATCTCCATCACCCACGTGGACCCGCCGCGTGGCGTCGCAAAGAGCAGAATGTTCTGCTCCGGTCCTTGCCGGTGGATGTTGCTGATGGCACTGAGCGCGAACTTGACGCGGACGGGAACCTTCACGCAGCCTCCAGCGATCTCGCGAGTCGTCTACAACTAGGCATCGGGCTGTTTGGTCCCGGCGGTAGTGTGTTGAGCGCCGCGCCACTGACGCGCCAGAGCGACATGCACCCGGCCGGCGAGATCGTCGAGCGAACGAAGTGTTTCTGCCTCAGACTGCCCCATCCGCGGCGAGCGCAGCATGATGACAGCGCCATTGCTGCGGCGCGACGTCAGGGCGGTCCAGAGCGATCGTAGTTTCGCGGCGTGCTGGCTCGCTTCGGGAACGCCGTCGAGCTCGTACCAGAAGATGCCAATGTCGTGGTCGCCGTGAACGATGTTGGCAGTCAGTGTCGCGCCGTTTCCGATTGAAATCGTCCGGGGCACCGCGCTGCGATGCAGTGCCGAGCCGTTCGCATTAACGATCTCATGGTTCTGCCGCTGCGATTCGAAATACCAGATCCCAACGAACGCCGTGCGCCCGTCGGTGCTTCGGTAGCGCCGCAGGATCCGGCTGTCGGCGCCGTTCCAGTCGGCCTGTGAATCGTCGGCGGTCGAGAGCGGTT
>Ga0209382_10000996_pt1 | contig 45889 bp, 47 predicted proteins | sample SoiMetdeltSBSDD5_FD_187599 | JGI IMG/M metagenome (GOLD analysis project Ga0209382, IMG submission 187599) | Bulk soil microbial communities from a Populus tree surrounding site in Tennessee, USA - Soil MetaG P. deltoides SBSDD5 (SPAdes) (version 2) | ecosystem: Environmental > Terrestrial >...
GGACATCTTCACGGGGTTGCCCTCCGCGAGTCCGGTCACGTTCTCCAGCCGGACCTCGTACTCGTTCTTCCGGGCGAAGATCTTCTGCTCCGACCCGATGAAGAAGAGGAAGACCATCAGGATCAGGAGCGCGGCGGAAACCAGGAGGCCGACGCGGATCGAGTTGTCGTTCGATTTCTTTGCCATAGTTCTCAGGTTTCTTTCGTGGGCTGCGCCGCCACCACCGCACTCGCCTTCAGGAAATCGCGGAGCCGGGGATGATCGGAGTCGCGGGCTTCGTCCATCGACCCGATCCATTCGAACACGCCCTGATGCAGAAAAGCGATGCGGTCGCCGACGGAGAAGGCGGAGTGGATGTCGTGCGTCACGACCACTGAGGTCACGTTCAGCTTCGCCTGCAGGTCGACGATCAGCTCGTTGATCGTCTGGGCCGTGATCGGATCGAGGCCGGTGGTCGGCTCGTCATACAGAATCACTTTCGGGTCGAGCACGATCGAGCGCGCGAGGCCGACGCGCTTGCGCATGCCGCCCGAGAGATCGACGGGCATGAGGTGCTCGCTGTTCGGCAGGTTCACGAGCTCGAGCTTCTCGCGCACCGCGCGCGTGATCTCGTCGTCGCTCATCTCCGTGTGCTCGCGCAAGGGAAAAGCGATGTTCTCGAAGACGGTCATGGAGTCGAAGAGCGCACCGCTCTGGAAGAGCATTCCGAATTTCTTGCGGACGCGATAGAGCTCTTCCTCCGGAAGATCGGTGATGTCCTCTTCCTCGACGATCACCCGTCCGGAATCCGGCACCTCGAGCCCGAGCATGTGCCGGAGCGTGACCGACTTGCCCGTGCCCGATCCGCCGAGGATCACCAGCACTTCGCCGCGATAGACCTTCAGGCTCGCGCCGCGCAGAACCTGCTTCGAGCCGTAGGCCTTGAAGAGCTCCTGAAACTCGACGAACGGCTCGCGCGGCGTACGACGGCGATCCGTCGATGCGCGTTCCGAGGCCCGGCGGTCGATGATCACGTTGTCGGTCATCAGAGGATCATCAGGAACAGCTTCGTCAGGAAGAAATCCATGATCAGAACGGTGATCGCGCCGGTGACGACCGTCGTCGTCGTCGCGCGGCCCACGCCGTCCGCGCCGCCGCTGGTGCGCAGACCGTTGAAGCATGCCACGAGCGCGATCGCGAATCCGAAGAAGAACGTTTTGCCGATGCCCGACGCGAGGTCGTTGTACTTCACGGTCTCGATGACGCTGCGGAGGTAGTAGTTCGCGCTGAGGTTGAGGTTCGCCACGGCGATGATCAATCCACCAATGATGCCGAGGCAGATGGCGATGACGGTCAACAGCGGGAACATGAGCGTGGTGGCGACGACGCGCGGCACGACGAGCTTGCGCACGGGATTCGTTGCCAGCGCGCGCAGCGCGTCGATCTGCTCGGTCACTTTCATCGTCCCCAGTTCCGCGGTCATGCCCGCGCCGACGCGCCCGCCGACCATGAGGGACATCAGCACCGGCGCGAGCTCGCGCACGAGCGAGAGCGACACGATCACGCCGACGAAAAGCTTCCCGCCGAAATCCTCCAGCGCGTATGCGGTCTGCAGCGCGAGCACCATGCCAATGAACGCGGAGGTGATGATCACGATCGAGAGCGAGCGCACGCCGATCTGCTCGAACTGCTGGATGAGCAGCGGACGCTCCAGCGCGCCGTGGCGGATCGCCTGGAGGGTCTGCAACGCGAGGTCCGTCAAGCCGCCAATGTAGAGAAACGTTCTCTCCGCGCGGATCCGAACGCGCTCGAAGAATCCGGGCGGCGACGGTCGATCGAGGGCAGAAGCAGTCATGTTGTGCGGTGCAGTTTATGCGAACGTTTATCCATCGCCGAAAATCCGACGGAGCAGCTTCTTGATCGAGTTCTCGCGCTGCTTCGCGCGGCGTTTCTCTTCCGCCGCGCGGCGCTGGATGTCTTCCGGCATCGGCGCCGGCGCGTCGTGACGGTCGTCCCCGAAGACGTCAGGGTCCGGCCAGAACGGACTCGGCTCGCCGCTTCCCGCGTGCAACGGGCACACCGACTCCGGCTCGGTACCGGCGACGTACACCTCGGTGCGGCTCCGCGGACAGTACGGGGTCGCGAGCATCCCCGACTCCGGATCGATCTCGCGCTCGGTCACATCCTCCGGGCGTCGCCAGTCGACGTCCGCGATCAAGCCGTCGATGCGGTTCATGTGGCGTGTCCAGATCGGGATGCACGCGTCGCCGCCGGCGAGGCGCACGCTGTGCCCGTCGTCGTAGCCGACCCACACCAGCGACAGGATGCGCGGCGAGTAGCCGATGAACCACGCGTCGCGATAGTTGCTGGTCGTGCCGGTCTTCCCCGCGTACTCGTGATCGAAACCGAGCGATCGCGCACGCGCGGCCGTGCCGTAGTTGAAGACGTCCTTCAGCACGTCGTTCATCACGTAGCACACCGACGCCGGCGCGACGCGCTTCATGCGAATGTTGCGCGCCTCCTTGAGCTCGCCCTCGCGCGTCACGACCGCGAGAATCGTGAGCGGCTCGGACTTCACGCCGAGATTCGCGAACGCGGAGTACGCGTACGCGATCTCGAGAGGCGTCACCTCGAAGGAGCCGAGCGACACTGACGGATACGGCTGGAGCTTGCTCTCGACGCCGATGTTCGCCGCGGTCTTGATGACGTTCGGCACGCCCGCGTCGATCGCCGCGCGCACGGCCGGGATGTTGTACGAGTGCGCGAGCGCCTCGCGAACGGTCACCGGTCCGTGGAAACGGTTGTCGTAGTTCTGCGGCTTCCAGTCCGCGTTGCCGGCCTTCACGGAGATCGGCGAGTCGTCGAGCACCGTCGATGCCGTGAGCGTCTGCGGGCCGCGCGACGGATCCATCGCCGTGATGTAGACGAACGGCTTGAAAAGCGATCCCGGCTGGCGACGCGCCTGGATCGCGCGGTTGAACTGCGTGTTGGTGTAGCTGTGTCCTCCGACGAGCGCCTTCACGTAGCCGGTGCCCGGCTGAATCGTCAGGACCACGCCTTCGAGCGGCGTGGCGGAGTTGCGGACGTGCTTGTACTTGCGCGCGAGGTTCGCGAGTCCGTTGTCGAGCGCTTCTTCGGCGGAGCGCTGCATGATCATGTCGAGCGACGTGAAGATGCGCAGTCCCTCGGTCTTGAGCTGCGTCTCCGGATAGGTTTCGCGGAGCTGCTTGAGCACGAGGTCGACGAAAAACGGCGCGCTGCGAGAGATCTTCGGAAAGCGCGTCACGGAGAGCGGCGACGCCAACGCTTGTTCGTATTGCTCCTGACTGATCTTCTTCTGCTCGAGCATCAGCTTGAGCACGATGTTGCGGCCGGTCTTCGCGCGTTCCGGGTTTTTCAGCGGCTGAAGCACGTTCGGCGACTTGATCATCTGCGCGAGCGTGGCCGCCTCGGGCAAGGTGAGATAGGTGACCCTCTTGCCGAAGTACACCTGGGAGGCCTGCTCCACGCCGACGACCTGCACGCTTCCGTTCTGTCCGAGGTAGATCTCGTTCAGATAGGCCTCGAGAATCTCGGGCTTGTCATAGCGCAGCTCCAGCAACACCGCCATCAGCGCTTCCTGTCCCTTGCGGCGGAACGTGCGCGAGGAATCGAGGAAGAGGTTTTTCACGAGCTGCTGGGTAAGGGTCGAGCCGCCCGCGACGAGCTGCTTGCGCTGGATGTCGGTGATGATCGCGCGCAGGATGCCGCGGAACGAGATGCCTTGATGGGTGTAGAAGCTCTTGTCCTCGGTGGCGATGATCGCGTCGGTGAGGACTTTCGGAACGGCGTCGAGCGCGACCGGGACTCGGTCCTCCATCGCGTTGTCGTAGATCGAGGTGATGAGCTCGGGCTCGATGCGCACGCCGCGCAAGGTGATGTTGTCGGTCAGGCGCTTGATCGTGCGAACCTGCGAGCCGTTCATCTCGACGAGCACCGGCATGGCGTGGAACTCCATGTCCGGATACTCGAAGTTGTTGAGGAAAATCTCGAGGTCGTCGCCGACGTAGCGATACTCGCCGGGGTTCTCGACGCGCGCCTTCACCTCGCGATAGCCGACGTGGTTGAGCTTCGGCTCGAGCAGCGAGCGCGAGTAGCGGACGCCGGGCACGATCTGCGTGGCGTCGGAGTAGACGCGGCTCGGCAGGTCCCAGCGCCGGGCCGAATCGAATTCCTTCGTGATGACGACGTAGTTGTAGCCGACGTAGCCGAGGAAGGCGACGAACAGCAGCATCACGAAGAACGCGATGCCGGCGGAGTGGCGCCAGAAGAAATCCTTGATGCGCGAGCGCTTAGCCATGGTGGCGATGGGATCAACGATAGCCGGTCGTTGAATATTACGCGCATCGCCGTTCCCCCGGCTGAAGCCGGGGGCTATTGCGCCTGCCGCGCTGCGAGAACGAGTTTGAGTCGCGCGAGCTCCGGGATGGTCAGAGCTTCACCGAGCCACGCCTCCAACTCCTCCGGCCGGCGAAAAACGCGCCGGTGGTCCTCGCTGTTCGCGGCGCGGAGAGCGCGCTCGGCCTGCAGCGCGAGGATCTCACTGTCGCCGATGAGCAACGCCGTGCGCTCGACGCGGGGCGATGAGGAAGAGAGGAGCTGGATGAGACCCTCGGCGATGGCCGGCGGGAAGACATATGCTCCGAGCAGGTCGACGATGCCGACATACTTGCCAGGAATGCGGGCGACCACCGCCATGAACTCGCGGACGAACTCCTGCACTTCCGCGGCATCGACGGGCGAGGCCACCGTGATCTCCACCAGCCTGCCTACTTGATGATCGATCTTGTGCATTTCTTCCGCAGTGGCGGAAGAAGTGAGTGTACCGCAGTAAGGTAGGCAGTAAGCGGAACGCCTACCGCCTACCTCGTTCAGAGTTGCGGCTCGATGCCCATCTCGCGCAGGAGGTTATCCGCGTCGTCGACCGCGTCCATCACCCACAGCATGTAGCGCGAGTCGACGTGAATCGTGCGGGTGATGTCTTCCTCGACGAGGTAATCCGCGCCGACGCCTTCCCAGTTCGAATCGAACGCGAGGCCGCACAGCTCGCCCCACGCGTTGAGCGTCGCCGAGCCGGAGCTGCCGTTGGTGACGACGTTCGTGGAGATGAACGCGACCGGCAGCGTCTTCAGCTCCGGATCGGCATACGGTCCGAACTCGCGCGTCTTCGCGCGATCGAGCAGACGCGCCGGACTATTGAACGGCTCCTCGCCCGATTCCTTCTCGACCACGCCGCGGACGTCCGTCTGCGGCGCGTACCAGACCGCGTTTTTCGGCGCGTAGCCCTTCACCTGACCGAAGCCAAAACGGAGCGTGCCGTTCGCGTCGGGGTAGAGACGTCCGCCGCGCGCGACGCGCAGCGCGTCGAGCATCACCGGACGGATGCGTGTCATCGCGCCGTCATATGCCTGATCCGCCTCGTCGAGCTGCGAGGCGAACGGACGCAGCGACGCGGCGAAGGAAAGCATCGAGTCGTTGCGCGCGGTGAGCTGCGCCGTCGTCTCCTCGAGCATCTTCGTCTCCGCCTCGGCAGTGCCGATCTGCGTCGACGCATAGAGGCGGTCGAGCAATGCGTCGACCTGCGCTTCCGCGCCGCTCTGTCCCGTCGCGGCGAGCGCAGCGTCGACCGGCGGGATGCGCTGATCGGCCGGAAGCTTCGTCGCCTCGAGGAGGAACATGCGCAGGCCCGCGCGGTCGCTGCCCGGCTCCATGTTGCGGCGGTTGCGAGTCACTCCGCCGAGGAGCTGCTTGCGATTGCGCTCGGTGAACGGTTCGGCGCGGTCGAGATCGTTCTTCGTCTTCTCGACGCTGAGGCGATAGAGCGTGTTCGCCTGCGAAAGCATCGGAGACGACTGGTACAGCCAGGAGAACACGAGATCGCGATCGCGCGTGGCGCGCTTCTTCGTCAGCCAGTCGTCGAGCTCCTTCGCGGCCGCGTCGTACTTCGCCGCGAGCGTCGCGTCGAGCGCAGCGTGGCTCTGCTGATCCTGGCGCTGCTTGGCCGCGACGTAGGAGCCGCGCTCGAACGCCTCGAGCGTGCCGGTGTGCTTCTTCAGATAGTTCTCGAGTCCGGAGATGCGGCTCGCGTTCTTGAGCGCGATGTCGCGGTCGTCCTTGCCGCGCGCGCGCAGCACGTCCGCGAGCATCGTGCGATAGCGCACGGACGTCGGGAGCTCGAACTCCTCGGCGGCTTCAACGTCGGAGACCGTCACGTGACGCTTCGTCACGCCGGGCGTGCCGATGACGATCACGAGATCGTCGGGGCCGAGGTTGCGGGTCGAGATCTTGAGCCAGTGCTTCGGACGGTAGGGAACATTCGCCTTGGAGAAGTCCGCGGGCTTGCCGTCCGGTCCGACGTACGCGCGATAGAACCCGAAGTCGCCGGTGTGGCGCGGCCACATCCAGTTGTCGATCTCGTCGCCGAAGTTGCCGACGCCGAGGGCCGGCGCGTAGACGAGACGGACGTCGCGGATCTCCATCTGCGTCATCTTCAGATACTGCCCGCCTTCGAAGAACGACGAGATGCTGCAGCGCTTGCCGCCGCCCTTCTCGCACTCCTCGATCATCTGACGGCGGCGGCGGGTGATCGTGCGCGCGCGTTCGGCGTCGGACGTCTTGGCGGGGAACGGCGCGAGCATCAGCTTGGTCACGTCTTCGATGTTCGTCGTGACGAAGAGCCGACCGCCGGGCGAGGCCTCGATCTCCTGGCTCTTCTCTTTCGCGAGGAAGCCGTTCTTGAGGAGATCGTTTTCCTTGGTGGAGTTGTACTGGAGAGCACCGGCCACGCAGTGGTGGTTCGTTGCGACCAGCCCATCGGGCGACACGAACGAGGCGCTGCATCCGCCGAGGCTCACGATCGCGCCCATCGGGAACGAGGTGAGATCGGCGAACGAATTCGGGTCGATCTGCAGGCCGAGCTTCTTCAGCTCATCCGCGAGCGCGGGAACCTGTTGCGGCATCCACATGCCGTCGTCCGCGACGGCGATCATCGACACAGCCAGCAGCGCCAGCAATGCAAAAAGACGGGTTTTCATCGAAGGGAGCCTCCTGTTGCGGCGCCGAAGAGAACACGAATGTAGCGGAAGCGCAATCCGCGCCGTCACCATTGAGGCGGACGGCCAGGCATTTGTTTTCGCGATTCTTACAGGGGACCGCTTGGAGTGCGCCGGTAGCGCAGACCGTCTCAAAACATCGGACCGCCGCCGTCTCGGCGGCTGACGCGCACGCGTCTCGCGTGCGCCGCGTGCGGGCGAGACGCCCGCGCGTCAGCCGGCGGGGACGCCGGCGGTCCGAATTCGAAAGCGGAGGCGTTGCCTCCGCACTCCACACCTACATCGACGACATCGCGTTCAAAAACTCGCCGTTCGTGCGTGTCTTCTCGAGCTTCTCCACGAGCAGCTCCATCGACTCCACGGTCGAAAGCGGCGAGAACACCTTGCGGAGCACCCAGATCCGGTTGAGCTCCTGACGCTCGAGCAGGAGCTCTTCCTTGCGCGTGCCGGAGCGGTTGATGTCGATCGCGGGGAAGACGCGCTTGTCAGAGAGCTTGCGGTCGAGGTGCACTTCCATGTTGCCCGTGCCCTTGAACTCTTCGAAGATGACGTCGTCCATGCGCGAGCCGGTGTCGATGAGCGCCGTGGCGATGATGGTCAGCGAGCCGCCTTCCTCGACGTTACGCGCGGAACCGAAGAAGCGCTTCGGACGCTGCAGCGCGTTGGAGTCGACGCCGCCCGAGAGCACCTTGCCCGACGGCGGGACGACGGTGTTGTAAGCGCGCGCGAGACGGGTGATCGAGTCGAGCAGGATGACCACGTCGCGCTTGTGCTCGACGAGACGCTTGGCCTTCTCGATGACCATTTCCGCGACCTGCACGTGGCGCGACGCGGGCTCGTCGAAGGTCGACGAGATGACTTCGCCCTTGACCGAGCGCTGCATGTCCGTGACTTCTTCCGGGCGCTCGTCGATGAGAAGAACGATGAGCGTGATCTCCGGATGGTTCGTGGTGATGGAGTTCGCGATGCTCTGCAGCAGCATCGTCTTGCCGGTACGCGGCGGCGCGACGATGAGTCCGCGCTGGCCCTTGCCGACGGGCGCGATGAGGTCGAGCACGCGCGACGACATGTGCAGCGGCGTCTCGAGCTTGATGCGGCCCTCGGGATAGAGCGGTGTGAGGTTGTCGAAGAGGATCTTGTCGCGCGCGACGTCGGGATGCTCGAAGTTCACGGCCTCGACTTTGATCAGCGCGAAGTAGCGCTCGCCCTCTTTCGGCGGACGCACCTGACCGGAGACCGTGTCGCCGGTGCGGAGATCGAAGCGGCGGATCTGCGACGGCGACACATAGATGTCGTCCGGACCCGGAAGGTAGTTGTATTCAGGAGCGCGGAGGAAGCCGAAGCCGTCCGGCAGGCACTCGAGCACACCCTCGGAAAAGATGAGACCCGACTTCTCTGTCTGCGCGCCGAGGATCCCGAAGATCAGGTCCTGCTTGCGCATACCCGAGGCGTTCTCGAGACCGAGCTCCTTCGCGAGCTTCGTGAGATCGGGAAGCTTCATCTCCTTCAGCATGCGGATGTCGAGAAGCTCGATGGCCTGCAGCGACGGCGTCCGCTTCGTGGTGCCGTTCTCGCGAACCTGCGGCTCGGCTGTCTTCGGAGCGACTGCCACTTCCGCGGCCGCTTCCGTCGCGTCCGGTTCCGAAGCCTGCGGAGCCGCGGCTTCTTCGACGGCGGGAGCCTCCACCGCGGGAGCGGTCACTTCTTCCGGCGCGGCTTCGACCTCGACGGCGGGCGCGGCTTCGGCAGCAGGCGCTTCGTCGGCGACCGCTTCCTTCTTCTTGCGCGGTGCACGCTTCGGCTTCGCGGGCGCTTCGGACGGCGCTTCGGCTTCCAGGACCGCGGTGGTGTCGTTGTCTTCGGTGTGTGCCATGGTTTCCTCTTACTTACAGCCGCGCGATCATTTCGCGCCGGATCTGGTCGATACCCTTCTTTGATACGACGGACGCCGTGATGAGGTCTTCGTCGTCCATCTCGAGTTGATTCGCGATCACACGCCGCTGCTGTGCGATCTGGTTGTTCGACAATTTGTCGCTCTTGGTGAGCACCACCTTTTCGGCGACGCCTTCCAGGGCGCGGGCCCAGGAGTGCATCGCCAGGTCGTGCTCGCCCGGCTCGCGCCGGATGTCGAGCAGAAGAAAGATCACTTTGAGGTCGGGCGCGTTTTCGAGGTAGCTGCGCATGAGCTCCCCCCACGTGCTGACGACGCTCTTCGGCACCTTCGCGTAGCCGTAGCCGGGAAGGTCCACGAGATAGAACTTTTCATTGATCAGATAGAACTGAATGGCCTGCGTCTTCCCCGGAGTCTGGCTGACGCGGGCAATGCCTTTGCGGTTCAACACGGCGTTGATGAGCGAGGACTTGCCGACGTTCGAGCGGCCGACCATCGCAAACTGCGGCCGTCGATCACGCGGAAAGTCGCCAGGCTGATACGCCGCCCGATGAAACGTAACTGATCGGATGTCCAAAACGTGGGTAAAGCTGGCTTGCTGTAACTACGGCGATCCGCAGGTCCGGATTCGCTGAGGTTGTCTTGTTCTGGTTACAAAAGCCCGGTGTGTGACGATGCGGGTACGACAGTGAAGAGCTGCTTGTTGGAGATGAACGGCGGAGATTGTGGAGATATTCTGGCCCTCTGTCAATGAACGGGATGCACGAAAGTGGTGCAGATCCGTTGCCATCCAGTGGGAATCAGGACGGAGGGACCACGACCTCGGCACGACGGAAGCCGACGCGATCGGTGCCCGCGATCCGCACGAGTGCTTTCACGACGTACCGCCCAGGCGCGAGCACCAGCTCCTGCCGCATGGAGTACGGATTCGCGCTGAGGAACTCGCGGCCTTTCTCGAGATCCACCGCGATCTGCAACACGTTCCACGAAAAGGGCCGCCCTTCCCCGTTGAAAACGTAGAAGAACACCTCGAGGTACAGCGGCTTGTCGGACGAATAAGACAGCAACTCCACACCCGGAATGCTCGCCGTGACCTCGGTACCTTTCACGCCGAGGTCGAGCGTCACGCCGTTCTGCGGGATGTCGTTGAGAATGGTGTCGGCGAGGAGCAGACCCCTGTCGCCGGTCTTCTCCGCGGCCAAATCGAACGATTTGCGATAGCGGACATCGGCGAGCAGCGGGAGATTCTTCACCTCGACTCGGATCGAGCCGCTCGTCGCCCGCGGCCTGGTCTGGAACCCGAGCACGTAGGCGACGCTGCCGCGCTCCAGGAGATGCGGCAGCGAGGTCGCGACCGCGCCGCCCGTGTCGAGCGCCAGCGTGTAGAGGAACTGGGATGCGAACACATGCTCGAAACGGGAGCGCCCACGGATGTCGGCGTTGGTCGCAGGCGCCTTCGGGGGATGAATGTCGACGGCATTCAGGATCACGCCCGCGAGCGTGGCGATCGCGCGCTGCACCGCCACACGGTCGTTGGTGAACGCGGCGATGAAGCGAAGGGTCGAACGGCCGACGGTGGCGACCGCAAACGTGTCTCCCGGACCTCCCTTCGCAACGTATTCGATGGCCGCCTCGCGCGCGCGCCGCAGCGACTGCGGCGACGAGCTGATGTCGAAGAGCAACACGACCAGGCGGCGGCGCCTGCGATCGGCGCGCGTCTTCTCAGGCCCGACAGGCGCGCCCCCCCTTTGCTCGATGACCTCGAAGGAGTCGATCGGATGCGGCTTGCCGTCGACGAACAATTTGAAGTTGTCGCGCGTCAGCCCCTTGATCGGAACACCGAAGCGCTCGACGTACACCGGCACGTCGACCACGTTGACCGTGATCGTTTCGTCGTATTTCTGTGCGAACGCCGGAAGGGCCAACAGCAGGGCCGCAAGAGCGACGACTCTCATTTTTTCACCTCGAACTCGGTGTGCTCGAACCCAACGCGATCGGTGCCCGCAATCCGCACGAGCGCTTTCACGACGTACCGTCCCGGCTCGACCACGAACTCCTGGCGCATCGTGTACGGATTCGCGCTGAGGAACTCGCGGCCCTTATCGAGATCCACCGCGATCTGCATACGATTCCATGCGACCGGCCGCTGCTGCTCGTCGAAGACGTAGAAGTAGACGTCGAGATTCAGCCGGTGTTGTTCGGATGCATAGGACAGCAGTTCCACGCCGGGGATGCTCGCCGCGACCCACGTTCCTTCCACCTTCAGATCGAGAGTCACGCCGTTCTGCGGGATATCGTTGAGCAGCGTGTCGGCGAGAAAGAGGCCGTCGTCCGTCGGCTCGCGATCGAGGCTATAGGACTTTCGATAGCGGACATCGGTGAGGATCGGCTGGTTCTTCACGCGGACATGGATCGAGTTGTTCTTCGATTGCGATGCAGGCGGCCGAAAACCAATGACGTAGGAGAGACGGTGACGCTCCTGAAGATTGGGAAGTGAGGTCGTGGCGATGCCGCCCGTATCGAGCGCCAGAGCCCACAGAAAGTTCGAGGCCATGAGATTGGGGCCTCTGCCCCCCGTCGATGTGCGAACGGTCGCCACTCCCCCGGGTGCGCGCGGCGTACTGATGTCGACCGCATTGAGGATCACACCCGCGGCGCGAAACCGTTTGTGCAGCCGGACGTAGGCCGCGAGCCGTCCTGACCAGCTGAATGCCGCGTTGGGGTCGCCGTTTCCTTCGGAAAGCAGCACGACCTCCTTCAGACCCTCGAGCGGTGTGAGGCGATCGGCGAGCGAGTTGAGATTGTCGATCAGTCCGCGGCTCGCGAAATCGTTCTGAGCCGCGTTCATGTCGATCGCATCGCCGGTGTACCAACCCGCGATGGCTGGCGGTTCAAAGGCCCCGGGTATCTGATCGCCGGGATGGCCACCCCAGATACCGCCGAAGACTCCACGGCCCGCGTCCGCTCCACCAACGTCGCCCCGCGACCGCTCCACGTCCAGGGTGGCAACGCGGAACGGATCTCGCGCGGCGCTCGGCCGCAGCGTGGCGATCGCGCGCTGCACGGCGATGCGATCGGTCGTGAAGGGAACGAGGAAAAGGACACCCGAGTAGCCGACCGTGGCGACGGCGAACGTGTCGCCGGACGCACCTTCGTCGACGTACTTCGTCGCCGCCTTCCGCGCGCGCTGCAGCGACCAGGGAGGCGCAGCGACATCGAACAGCAGCACGATCAACCGTCGACGTTTCAACTCGACCGGCGCCTTCGCGGTAGCTGGCGCGTTCTCACCCGCACGTTGGTCAACAACGTCGAAGTATTCGATGGGATGCGGCTTGCCGTTGACGAACAGCTCGAAGTCATCGCGCGTGAGTCCCGTGATCGGCACGCCGAAGCGCTCGACGTACACGGGGACGTCGACCACGTTCACCGTGATCGCGTCGTCGTAGCGCTGTGCGAGCAGCGGAACTGTGGACACAACCAACAGCGCCAGGAGCAAGGTGAATCTCATTCGGTTGACTGCTCCGGCAGCCATAGCGTTCCGTGTGCCAGCGGAAATCGCCCGAAAAACGCGAAACGGCGGGCCGAAGCCCGCCGTTCGTGTCCGCGAAATGGGACTCGTTGTCCTCAATGTGTGATCGGGGGCTCGGAGCCGATGATCTTTTCCGGCTCGGGCAGCGCCTGCTTCGCCGCCAGGGGGACGATCGTTCCGTCGAGCGCGACGGCGACGACTTCGTCCATCGACTCGACGAGCGTGAACTCCATCCGGTCGCGCACCTCGGTCGGGATGTCCTCGAGATCGCGCTCGTTCTCGGCCGGCAGGATCACTCGCAGGATTCCCGCGCGCGCCGCGGCGAGCACTTTGTCCTTCACGCCGCCGACCGGCAGAACCTTGCCGCGCAGCGTGATCTCGCCGGTCATGGCGATGTCGCGATGCACCGGAATCCTGGTCACCGCGGAGAGCAGCGCCGTCGCCATGGTGATGCCGGCGGACGGACCGTCCTTCGGGATCGCACCTTCCGGAACGTGGATGTGAATGTCGAGACTCGCGTGGAAGTCCGGATCGAGTCCGAACATCTCCGCGCGCGAGCGCACGTACGACAACGCCGCGCGCGCCGACTCCTGCATCACGTCGCCGAGCTTGCCCGTCAAAGTGAGAGTGCCCTTGCCGCGCGAGAGCGCGACTTCGGTCGTCAGAATCTCGCCGCCGACTTCCGTCCAGGCCAGACCGGTCGAGAGTCCGATCTCGCCCTTCTCGTGAATCTGGTGCGAGCGGAACTTGGCCTTGCCGAGGAGCGTGCGGACTCTCTGGCGATCGAGAACGGTCTCGAAATCGGGACCCGACTTCACGACCTGACGCGCGATCTTGCGCAGGACCGAGCCGACCTCGCGCTCGAGGTTACGAACGCCGGCCTCGCGCGTGTACGACTCGATGAGCTCCTCGAGCGCTGAATCCTCGAAGCGGACCTTCGCGTCTTCGAGTCCCTGCTCCTGCTTCTGCTTCGGCGCGAGGAACTGGCGCGCGATGGCGAGCTTCTCGAGGTGCGTGTAGCCGGAGAGGGTGATGATCTCCATGCGGTCCTTGAGAGGCGCCGGGATCGTGTGCGTGACGTTGGCCGTCGCGATGAACATGACCTTGGAGAGGTCGTACTCGACGTCCATGTAGTGATCGACGAACTGGTTGTTCTGCTCCGGATCGAGCACCTCGAGCAACGCGGCCGAGGGATCGCCGCGGAAGTCCATCGACATCTTGTCGACCTCGTCGAGGAGGAAGACCGGATTGATCGTGCCGGCCTTTTTCATCCGCTGGATGATCTGGCCGGGGAACGCGCCGATGTACGTGCGGCGATGGCCGCGAATCTCCGCCTCGTCGCGCACGCCGCCAAGGGAGAGACGCACGAACTTGCGTCCGGTGGCGCGGGCGATCGACTTCGCGAGCGAGGTCTTGCCGACGCCGGGAGGTCCGACGAAGCAGAGGATGGTGCCCTTGGGCTGCTTGACGAGCTGGCGCACCGCGAGGAACTCGAGGATGCGGTCCTTGATCTTCTCGAGGCCGAAGTGGTCTTCGTTGAGGATCTGCTCCGCGAGCTCGATGTCCCGGATCTCCTTGGACGATTTCTTCCAGGGAACGGACACGAGCCACTCGATGTAGTTGCGCGAGACGGTCGCCTCGGCGCTCACGCCGGGCATGGCCTCGAGACGCTTGAGCTCCTGAAGGGCCTTCTCCTTGGTGTCCTTCGGCATGCCCGCGTCTTCGATCTTCTGCTTGAGCTCTTCGATCTCGTCCGAGCGATCGTCCTTGCGGCCCAGCTCGTGGTGGATCGCCTTGATCTTCTCGTTGAGGTAGTACTCCTTCTGCGCGCGCTCCATCTGCTTTTTGACTTTGGAGTTGATGCGCTTGTCGATGTTGATCTTTTCGATCTCGATCTCGATGAAGTCCTGCAGCTTCTGCAGGCGCTCGTACGGCGAAGGAGTCTCGAGAAGCTGCTGCTTCTCGGTGGTGGTGATCAGGAGGTGCGAGGCCAGGGTGTCGGCGAAGCGATCGGGATCGTCGAGCTTCAGCGTCGACATCACGCCTTCGAAGGCGAGGTGATGGGACATCTTCGCGTACTGCTCGAAGATCTCCATCAGTTTCTGCATGTACTGCGAGACCTCGGGCGTCAGCGGATACTTGGTGTCGATCTCGCGGACGGCGACGGTGACGAAGCCGTTCGACTCATGAGAGCCGACGATCTCGCCGCGCATCAGTCCCTCGACCATCACTTTCACGTTCTGGTTCGGGAGCTTGAGGTTCTGGACGACGGAGGCGATGACGCCGACCTGGTAGATCTCGGTCATCGACGGATCGTCGATCTTGGGATCTTTCTGCGTGGCCAGGAAGATCTTCTTCTCGTTGGTGGCGAGTGTGGCCTCGAGGGCCATGATCGAGGCCCTTCGGCCGACGACGAACGGCGCCATCATCGACGGGAAGACGACCATGTCCCGCAGGGGCACGAGTGGCAGTTGGACGATGTTCGGTTCAGGAGTCGACATATTCGAGACTGTTATACGCCGATTGCGGGGGAAAAACTTCCCGTACGAGTTGGCAGTTCGCAGACGGTTGGCGGGAATACGAAAGTGTTTCGCGCGCAGGTCGGAGGCACCAAACAAAAAGGGCCGCTTTCGCGACCCTTTCCCTCGGCGTTCTCCCGCCAACCGCCAACCGATAACCGTCAACCGGCTTTCTTGTACAGCGTGATCGGCTGCGTGCGATTCTCCACGACCTCTTTCGTGATGACGCACTCCGTGATCGAGTGCTCCGAGGGGATCGTGTACATGATCTCGAGCATCAGCTCTTCGATGATGATCTTGAGACCGCGCGCGCCGACGTTGCGCTTGAGCGCTTCCTCGGCGATTGCCTCGAGGGCGTCTTCCGTGAAGCGGAGCTCGACGTTCTCGAAGCCCATGATGGTCTGGTACTGGCGGACCAGAGAGTTCTTCGGTTCCTTGAGGATCTCGATGAGCGCGGCCTTGTCCAGCTCGCTCAGCGTCGCCACGACGGGCAGACGGCCCACGAACTCGGGGATGAGACCGAAGCGAATCAGATCTTCCGGATGCGACTGCGCGAGCAGCTCGCCGGTCTTCCGCTCTTTCTTCGAGGCGATTTTCGCGCCGAAGCCCATCGACGTCTGCGAGAGACGACGCTCGATGACGCCGTCGAGACCGACGAACGCGCCTCCGCAGATGAAGAGGATGTTCGTCGTGTCGATCTGGATGAACTCCTGGTGCGGGTGCTTGCGTCCGCCCTGCGGCGGAACGTTGGCGACCGTGCCCTCGAGGATCTTCAGCAGGGCCTGCTGCACGCCCTCGCCGCTCACGTCGCGCGTGATCGACGGGTTGTCGCCCTTGCGGCAGATCTTGTCGACCTCGTCGATGTAGACGATGCCGCGCTGAGTCTTTTCCTTGTCGTTGCCGGCGGCCTGGTAGAGCTTGAGGATGATGTTCTCGACGTCTTCACCGACGTAGCCGGCCTCGGTGAGCGTGGTGGCGTCGACGATCGTGAACGGCACCGAGAGCATGCGGGCAAGTGTCTGCGCGAGCAGGGTCTTGCCTGTGCCGGTCGGGCCGATCAACAGGATGTTCGACTTCTGCAGCTCGACGTCCTGGCGCGTGTTGCGCGATTGGTAGTCGATCCGCTTGTAGTGGTTGTAGACGGCGACGGCCAGCTTCTTCTTCGCACGCTCCTGGCCGATGACGTAGAGATCGAGGAAGTCCTTGATCTCCTTCGGCTTCGGGAGATGCCCGGCGCCTTCCAGGGCACCCGGCTCGTCCTTCCGGTCTTCCGCGATGATGTCGAGGCAGATGTCGACGCACTCGTCGCAGATATAGACCGTGGGACCGGCGATCAACTTCTTGACGTCACGTTGTGACTTGTTGCAGAAGCTGCAACGAAGGACGTCGCCGCTGTTCCCCTTCTTCGACATGTCGGTATTGGGTCCTTTTTGTGAGCTCGCTCAGCATTGAACTCCTGAGCGCCTTTCAAGTCAACTAAGGTGACCTGAGGCACATTCCACGCGGGATCTCAGTCCCTCTTCGAGATCACCTGATCCACGATCCCGTACTCCTGCGCGGACTTGGACTCGAGGATGTAGTCGCGGTCGGTGTCGCGCTCGATGCGCTCGATCGGCTGGCCGGTGTGCTCGGCCAGGATCTCGTTGAGTCTGTGACGCATGCGGAGGATGTCTTTCGCGTGAATGTCGATGTCCGAAGCCTGGCCGCCGAGGCCCTGGAGCCACGGCTGATGGATGAGCACACGCGAGTTCGGGAGAGCGTAGCGCTTGCCTTTGGTGCCGGACGCGAGCAAAACGGCCGCGAACGACGCGCACTGACCGATGCAGATCGTCGCAATGTCAGGCTTCACGTACTTCATGGTGTCGTAGATGGCGAAGCCGGCGGTGATCGAGCCGCCGGGGGAGTTGATGTAGAGCGAGATGTCCTTCTCGGGGTTCTCCGCCTCGAGGAACAGCATCTGCGCAATCACGAGGTTCGCGATGTTGTCGTCGATCGGCTGGCCGAGGAAGATGACGTTGTCTTTGAGAAGGCGGGAGTAAATGTCGTAAGCACGCTCGCCTCGCGAGGTCTGCTCGACGACCATGGGGATGAGGACCATTTGGTTTGCTTCTCCTTCGGGGCTATCTAACCATAGTTGCGAGTGGCAACTTCCGATCACTCCCGCGTGCGTGATTCGCTGAGCACGAGCTCCAGCGCTTTGTCCTGTGCCATCGACGCGCGGAGCGCTTCGTAGCCGCCCTCGTGCTTGAGGTGGTGCTTCACGTCCGCGAACTCGCGCTCCTGCTCGCGCGCGGCGCGGCGGATCTCGGCGTCGACTTCCACGTCGCTCACCTCGAGTCCTTCCTTCTTCGCGATAGCCTCGAGAATCAGCGAGCGCTTCACGCGCTTGACCGCCTCGGGGCGGAACTCCTCGCCGATCTTGCGCCAGTCGATCTCCGCCTGTTCGAGGTTCACGCCTTGCGACGCGAGATAGCGCGCGTAGTTGTTCAGCGACTTCCCGAGCTCCTCTTCGACGAGCGTCTCCGGCACGTCGAAGTGCTGTCCGTCGAGCAGCTTCTCGCCGATCTGATTGCGCTTGAGCCGCTGCGCCTCGACCTCGCGATGCTTGCGGATGTCGGCCTCGATCGTCTCGCGCATCTGCGCGACCGTCTCCCAGCCACCGACCGACGTCGCGAACTCGTCGTTGACTTCCGGCTTCTCCTGCACGCGGATCTCTTTGAGGGTCACGTCGTGACGAACGGTCTTGCCGCGCCACGATTCGTTGCCCGCGCCCTCGCCGTACTCTTTGTCGAACGATGCCGTGTCGCCAGCCTTCTTGCCGCGCAGCGCGTCGTTCAGTTCAGCCGGAACGTCTCCGTCGCCGACCTTGAAGTGCCCGGACTTGTTCTCCGTCTCCACTCCCTCACCGGAGTACGCGACGTCAATCACCGCGATATCGCCGTCGTCGAGCCCGCGCTCGCTCTCGATGCGGTACGCGCTGGCCTGATCGCGCAGACGCTCGATCATCGCGTCGACGTCCGTCTCCGTGACTTCGATCTTCGGATCCTCGACCTCGAGGCCGCGGTACTCGCCGAGCTCGATCTGCGGCTTCACCTCGAAGCGCGCCTTGAACTTCATCGGTGCACCCTCGATGAACGGATCGAGGTGCTCGAGGTGTGGCTCACCGACGGGCTCGAGGCCCTTCTCCCTGACCGCATCGCGGAAGCTTTGTCCGAGGACGCGGCTCACGACTTCTTCCTGGATCTCTTTCGCGAAACGCGTGCGGACCACGCTCGCCGGAATCTTGCCGGGACGGAAGCCCGGAACCTTGGCGTGGCGGCCGAATTCATTCGTGACGCGGTCGGCCTCGCGGCTCAACAGAGCTGCGGGGATCTCGACTTCGACGGTCTTCTGGACGGGAGAGAGGTCTTCGAAATTCAGAACGGTCATTTTCGTGTGTGGTGAGAGTTGGTGCGAAAGGTGGGGCTCGAACCCACACGGCTTTGGGCCACTGGATCCTAAGTCCAGCGCGTCTGCCAATTCCGCCACTTTCGCAGAAAACAAGGAGGGCGGGCTTCAGCCCGCCCTCGATTCTATTCGGTTTTGGTGCCCCCACTAGGACTCGAACCTAGAACCAACAGATTAAGAGTCTGCTGCTCTACCAATTGAGCTATGGAGGCTCGGGGCTCCGTACAACAAACGGAGGCGCACGGTATTTCCGTTTGGAGCCCCTGTCAAGCTTGCGCGGGAGACGCTTCGTCGTTGAGCAAAAGCGCCGCGCGGCGGAGGTAACCCCAGCCCGAATAGAGCGTCATGAAAAGCGACAATCGGAACAGCAGCTCCGCGAACTGTTGGAGCTGTGGAAGGAACGCGTTCACCGCAATCGTCGCCGCCAGCGTCACCGCCTGCAGCACCGTCGATGCCTTGCCCGCGATGGTCGGCGGGAAGCGTGTGATGTTCACGCGCGTGTACATCAAATACGCGAACACGGCGATGAGAAAGTCGCGGATGAACACCGTGAACGTGAGCCATCCCGGCAGCGAGAGCCGCGTCATGTTGTCGCCGAAGGTGTAGTACAGAAACCCGCAGACCATCAGCGTCTTGTCCGCGGTCGGATCGAGCAACGCCCCAAGCCGCGACTTCACGTTCAACCGCCGCGCGATCATTCCATCGAGGATGTCGGTCACCGCGGCGGAGACGAAGATCACGAACGCAGCGACGAACATCCCCTGCAACGACGCCAGGAGGAAACAGGGCACGAGCAGGAGCCGCGCGAAGGTGAGGATGTTGGGGATGTGGCGCATTCGGTTGGCGGTTGGCGGTTGGCGATTGGCGGTGGAACGGGTGGTGGCCTTCCGTCAACCGCCAACTGCCAACCGCCAACTGTTAAGTCGCTTCTTCCTTGAACTGCTCGATCGCCGTCTTCTTCAGATACACCGTCTTCCCCTCCGAGATCAGGAGGTTCTGGCGCATCAGATCATGGATGAGGCGGGAGACCGTCTCGCGCGAGGTGCCAATCATGTTGGCCATGGCCTGATGCGTCGGGCGCGTCACCGCGATGTAGCCGTTGTCCAGCACCTTGCCCTGGTCGCGCGCGAGGTCGAGGAAGAAGCGCGCGAGGCGGCCGTAGACGTCCATCGTCGCCAGCGACTCGATGCGGCTCGACGCGCTGCGCAGACGCCGTGAGAGCTCGGCCAGCACTTTTTTCGTGAGCGTGAAGTTCTCCGCGAGGATCTGCAGGAAGTCGTTTCGCCAGATCGTGACCAGCTCGAGCGGCTCGGTGGCCACGACCGTCGCCGAGCGAGGCTCGTCGTCGAGCAGCGCCATCTCCCCGAAGAAGTCTCCCGGCCCGAGGAGCTTGAGGATGATCTCCTTCCCCTCGGGGGAGATCATCGTCACCTTCACCTGCCCCTCGCGGATCAGGCAGAAGATGTCGCCGCTCTCGTCGGCATAGAAGACGACGTCGTCTTTCGCGTAGCGGCGGCTCTTGGCGACCGCGGCGATGGCCGCGAGCTCGCGGTCGTCGAGATCGGCGAAGAGGGGAAACTTCCGGAAGAAAGAGGTTTGCATCGGGAGGAGGGATTGTAGCGCGTCCTCTCGTTCAGTTTATCCCGCGCGTAGACGCGGGATCTCTGGTTATCCCGCGCGAGCGCTGCCCAAAGACACGGTCCGCGCGGTCGCACCGGAGATCCCGCGTCTGCGCGCGGGATAAACTGCACGACCAAAGATGGCGATCAAGCGGATCATCCCCGTCTCGTCGGGCAAGGGCGGCGTCGGCAAGACCACGTTCGCCATCAACTTCGCGCTTACCCTCTCGCGTCACGGACGGACGATCCTCGTCGACCTCGACACCGGCACGTCGGCGATCCGCAACGCGATCGACGTTCCGATCGACAAGGACCTCTATCACTTCTTCCGCAGAAACGAGCCGCTTGCGCACTGCGTCACCGGCCTCGACGACCGGCTCGATCCCGATCGGCGCTTCCGCGACTTCGGCTTCGTCGCCGGTCCGCTGCACCTCATCGACGAGATCACGAACTTCGGCGCGGGACACAAGGCGCGCATCATCGAGGCGATCAACACGCTTCCCGCGGACTACGTGATCCTCGACATGCGCGCGGGTCTCGACGCGAACGTGATCGACTTCCTCCCCTTCTCGAACTCCGGGATCCTGGTCTTCACGCCGCATCTGCCGAGCGCCACCCTTGCCGCGTCGGACATCGTGAAGGCGATCCTCTTCCGCAAGCTGCGCCTGATCTTCAAAAAGGAGTCGCCGTTCTTCGAGTCGCTCCCCGACAGCTCGTTCTCTTTCAAGTTGATCAACGACCTGATCGACCGCGTGGAGGACGTCTACGACTCGTCGGTGCCGAATCTCGACGCGTTCGCTCTCGATCTCGCCGAGAACCTCGGCGACCACCCGATCACGCGCACGGTGCAGACGACGATCGAAGAGTTCCGCGTGCACTACGTGCTGAATCTCTTCAACGGCGTGGAGGATTCGTTCAACACCGCGGTGAAGCCGTTCCTCGACAATCTGACGAGCAACGTCTCCGCGCGCTGCGGCGTGACGAACCTCGGCTGGATCACGCGCAGCGACGCGATCCATCAGGCGAACTGCAACAAGATTCCGGCGCTGCTCCTCCCCGACCGCGGGCCGAAAAAGAAGAAGCCGGCGGAGATGGACATCCGCGCGATGGTGGGCCTCGACCCTCCGAAACGGAAGTCAGGCTTCAGCCCGCCTCCCCCGGGCGGACGGGCTGAAGCCCGTCCTACGTTCGACGATCATCTCTCGCGCCAGCTCGAGACGCTCAAGTCGATGTTCGACCAGAAGAAGGACGACGACTACTACGCGAACTTCGATTACGTAACACAACGGACACTTTTCACCATGAAAACCCGCCGGCAGAGTGAGCTGGGCGACGTTCGCGTTTACACTCCCGCCGAAATGCTCGCTTCGCTCTTCGCGAAGTCGAATATCCCCAGCACGATCGATTGGAGCGAATTGGAATGAAGTTGGTCGCCGCCTGTCTGCTGTTCGCCACCGTCACCGCATCTGCCCAGGACCTCACCACCGTCTCCCGCATCCGCAACGAAGGCTTCCGCAACTCCAAAGTCATGGACTACGCCGAGGCGATCACCGATCGCATCGGTGGACGCCTCACCGGCTCGCCGAACATGAAGAAGGCGAACGAGTGGACGCGCGACGAGCTGACGAAGATCGGCCTCGTCAACGCGCACCTCGAGCCGTTCAAGTTCGGCCGCGGCTGGAGCTCGGACTACTGCTCCGTGCGCATGCTCGCGCCGGACCTCCAGCAGCTTTACGGCCTGCCGATGGCGTGGTCGCCCGCGACGAGCGGCGCGATCCGCGGCAAGGTCGTGAAAGCGAAGCTCGAGTCGAAGGAAGACCTCGAGAAGAACAAGGGCAAGTTCGCCGGCGCGATCGTGATGATCGCCGAGCCGAAGGAGATGAAGCCGCAGGACAAAGCGGCCCTCGAGCGCTACGACGACGACGAGCTTTCGAAGCTCGCCGCGTACGAGATTCCCGCCGCGCGCGACGACGCGCGCCGCGGCGAGTTCATGAAGCGCCGCGAGTTCCGCAAGCAGCTCGCGCAGTTCGCCATGGATGAAAAGATCGCCGCGGTCGTGACGCCGGGCAACGGCGAAGGCGGCGTGTTCCGCGTGCAGGGTGGCGGCACGTGGCGCGACGACGAGCCGGTCGGCGTGCCCGCGATCGGCCTCGCCCCCGAGCACTACGCGCGCATCGCCCGTCTCGTCGACGACAAGACCGACGTCGAGCTCGAGATCGACGTCCGCGCGCAGTATCACGAGCAGGACCTCAACTCGTACAACACCGTCGCCGACATCCCCGGCTCCGACAAGAAGGGCGAAGTGGTGATGATGGGCGCGCACCTCGACTCGTGGCACACCGGCACGGGCGCGACGGACAACGCGGCCGGCGTGGTGGTGATGATGGAAGCCGCGCGCATCCTGAAAGCCCTCGGCGTCACGCCGAAGCGCACGATCCGCATCGCACTCTGGAGCGGCGAGGAGCAGGGACTCCTCGGCTCGCGCGCATACGTCGAGGAACACTTCGCGAAACGCAGCGAGCCGAAGGACCCCGAGCAGGCGAAGCTCCCGTCCTTTGCGCGCACGGAGAAGGGCGAGCTGATGAAGAAGCCCGACTACGCGAAGCTCTCCGCGTATTTCAACGTCGATAACGGCACGGGCAAGATCCGCGGGATTTACGCGCAGGAGAACGCGGCGGTCGTCCCGACGTTCACCAACTGGCTCACGCCGCTCCACGACCTCGGCGCCACGACGGTGACGATGCGCAACACCGGCAGCACCGATCACGTCCCGTTCGACGAAGCGGGGCTCCCCGGCTTCCAGTTCATCCAGGACGCAGTGGAGTACTCGACGCGCACGCACCACACGAACTGGGACACCTACGAGCGCCTCCAGCGCGATGACCTGATGCAGGCCGCGGTGGTGGTGGCGACGTTCGTCTGGGAAGCAGCGAACCGCCCGGAGATGATGCCGCGCAAGCCGATCTAAATTTGGAGTGCGGAGGCAGCGCCTCCGCTTTCAAATCGCGTGAATTGGAAAGCGGAGGCGCTGCCTCCGCACTCCACATCACCAGAACAGCCGCGCGCGCGTAACCGTCCAGGCAATCCGCAGAGTGTCCTTCAGCGGCTTGTAATGACTGGTCGACAACCCATCCACAAACCCCAGCTCGATGGGGATCGTCACGATGCGGAAGCCGCCGCGGCCGGCGCGGACGATCACTTCGCTCTCCATGTCGAAGCCATCGGTGCGGAGCTGGAACGCGCGAATGAGCTTCGCGGAGTAGAAGCGAAAGCCGCTCTGCGAATCGGTGATCGGAACGCCGGAGCACTTGGCGATGCACCACGCGGAGAAGCGATTCGCGTTACGACGGCGCGGCAGCATCTCTCCGAAGAGATGCGAGCGCCCTCCGATGATGAGGTCCGCGCCACCGCTCTCGCGCTCGCGAAGGAACTTCGGAATCTCCGATGGAAGATGCTGACCGTCCGCGTCGAGCGTGATCACGCCGTCGTAGCCGTTTTCCAGCGCCCACGCGAATCCGGTCTTCAACGCCGCGCCTTTCCCACGATTCACATCGTGACGCAAGACGATTGCGCCAGCTGCGCGCGCGACGTCGCCGGTGCGATCGCTCGAGCCGTCGTCGATGACGACTACAGGCTCGATCTGCTTGCGCGCTTGCTCGACGACACGCGGCAACGTGCGCTCCGCGTTCAACGCGGGAATGATCGCGACGATCACGCGGCCTCCTTCGTGAGGACCGCGCAGACGATTCCGCCGCCGGCCGAGACCGAGTTCACGAGCACATTGTCATAGCGGCTCTCATCGAGCGCGACGAGGGCAGCCGCGATCTGCAGCGCACCGCCCGCGGCGTATTCGCCGAAGACCTGTTTCGTTCGCACGAGCTCCGCGCGAGGAAACAGCATCAGAGCTTCCCGCTCCACCTCATCGCAAAGCGGCGCGCCGTTCATCGATACGTAAACCGCATCGATCTTGTCGACTCTCGCGTCTTCCACGGCGGACTGCATGGCTCTGACGTTCACGACCGGATTGCGGCCGTAGTTCGAGATCGTCGCCGTCGCGTCGCGCGCAATGCCGAAGCCTGCGAGCCAACCGTACGGCTTTCGCGTTCCCGCGCCCGCGACGAGCACCGCACCACCCTCGCCCAGCGTAATGCCCGGATGACCGTCGTAAGCGAGCGCGCCGATGCGATCGAGGACGCTGAACAACATCTCGTTCGCCTCCTCCACGCCGCCGATGAGCGCCGCGCTCGCACTTCCTTTCGCGAGCTGCGTCGCCGCGTACATGGCGGCAGCCAACGCCGACGACTCGCGCTGCGTGATCGTCACGTTGAAGCCGCGCAGTCCCCACTCGATCGCGATGTGGCTCCCCGGCGCGTTCGCGACGGACTCCGCGAAAAGCTGCGGAGGCGCGAGCGCCGCGCCCTTCTCGGCGTACTCCTGCATGTACTCGACCGAGGTTTGCACGGGGCCGAATGCAGTGCCGATTGCGACGCCGGTGTCCGGTTGCAGCGCGGCGCCGCAATCCTCGATCGCCAGCTTCGCTGCCGCGACGCCGAGGCGCGAGAGTGTGTTCATCCGCCGCATCTTCATCGCCGGGATGAAGTCCTTCGGCTTGAAGTCGCGCACGAGCGCCGCCTTGTGCGCGGAGAGTCCGCTCGTATCGAAGCGATCGACCTCCGCCACCGCACTCCCTCCGCTCGCCAGCAGCGCGCGAAAGGCCTCGATGCCGATCGCGCCGGGTGCGATGACGCCGATGCCGGTGATGGGAATGCGCACGCGGGGCGGGTTATATCAGACGCGCCGGAAGAGCAACGAAACGTTGCTCCCCCCGAACCCGAATGTGTTCGACAACACGTTCGCGAGCTCCATCGGCCGCGGCGTGTCGGGGATGTAGTCGAGTGGGCATTCGGGAGCGCGCTCGCGCAGGCGCAGAGTCGGCGGAGCGATCTGATTCTGCAGCGCGAGCACCGTCACCACCGCCTCCACCGCGCCGGACGCGCCGAGGGTATGGCCGAAGTACGACTTGCTCGACGACACGGGAACGTCCGTGCCGAGGGTTGCGGTGATCGCGCGCGATTCCGCGGAGTCGTTGAGCATCGTGCCGGTGCCGTGGGCGTTCACGTAATCCACTGACGCCGGCGTGAGCCGCCCCTCCGCCAACGCTCCGCGCATCGCGGCCTCCGCGCCGTGGCCGTCTTCGGCCGGCGCGGTCGGATGATGCGCGTCGCACGACGCGCCGTAGCCGGAGAGCTCCGCCAGGATCGTCGCACCGCGCGCGACGGCGTCGTCCCATCGTTCGAGCACGAGATATCCCGCGCCTTCGCCGAGAGTGATGCCCTTGCGGTTCGCGTCGAATGGCGAGCACGGCGCGGGATCGACCGCCTGCAGCACGTTGAAGCCGCTGTACGTGAGTCGGCAGAGCGCATCGCTGCCGCCGGCGATCGCGACGTCCGCGTGGCGCGAGCGGAGGTAATCCGCGGCCATGCCGATCGCCGCACCGGCGGATGCGCACGCGGTCGCGTTCGAGATCACACCGCCGCCGAGCTTGAACGTGCTGGCAACGGCATCCGACGGACCGGAGGTCGGCTGCTGCAGCACGCGCGATGCGGAAGCGCGACGGCGTCCGCGCACGAGGCGGCTGAAGTAGTAATCCTCTCCTTCGAGAAGACCGCCGGTGCTCGTCCCGGTCGACACGATCGCGCGCTCGATCGGAATGTCGCCCGCCTGCGAGATGGCTTCCTTCGCCGCGATCACCGCGAGCAGGTCCGTGCGCGAGAGACGCTTTCCCTTCGGCAGCTCGACGTTCACCTCGGCCGCGAGATCGGTGGGGAACGTCTCGCCCGCGAAGCGCGTCAGCTTCGCGATCCCCGCCCGCGACTCGACGATCGCCCGCCACACCTCGGCCTTGTCTCGTCCGATGGAGCAGACGATGCCGGCGCCGGTGACGGCGATCCGCGTACTGAGGTCAGGGATTCGCACGAGCGGACAAATAGAACCTGCCGCGCACGGCTTCTACTCCATCGACGCGCCCGACGCCGCTGAAGCGAAAGGTTCCGCCGAACTCCGCTTCCAGCGTGACGACGCAGTTCACGACGTCGCCGGGCTCGACCTGCCGCAGCAACTCGCAGCGATCGATGCCGGTGAAGAATCCCTGTTCGCGGAAGACCAATCCGCCCGCGAACTGCGCCATCGCTTCGACGGCCATCACGCCTGTCGGCAAAACGTCATTCGCGGTGACGAGGTATTGGCCCTCGATGGTCTTGTCGTCGATCTTCCGAGCGGTACTCGCCGCGCGAAACGGGATCTGGTGGGGAAGATTGGCGAGCCAGCTCAAGTTACGCCTGCGGCTGTTCCTGCTCCAACTTCGCGCCCACGTAGTCCGCAAGCGTGGTGATCGAGCGGAACGAGTCGCGCGCGGACGTTTCGTTCTTCACCTTGATCCCGAACTCGCTCTCGAGCATCACCACGATCTCCAGCGCGTCGATCGAGTCGAGGCCGAGGCCGCCGGCGAAGAGAGGCTCGTCGTCCGGAATGTCGTCCGGGCTCATGTCTTCGAACTTCAGCCGCTCGATGAGCAGCTCCTTCAGTTTTCGTTTGAGGTCAGTCGTCATGATCGGCTGGAAGTTTAGCAGTGTTATTCTGCCCTTAAGTCTGATGTTTCAACGATTTGTCTCTCTCGTGGAAGACGCGCCCGGCGCCGCTGCGCTCATCGACGGCCAGACCGGCGCGGTGACAACGCGCGAAGCGCTGCTCGCCCGCGCGACCGAAATCGCGTCGCGATTCGCGGACGGTGGGCTACGCGCGCGCGACGCCATGGCCCTCCAACTCCCGAACTCGGTGGAGTTCGTGGCGGCATTCCTCGCCGCGGCGAAGTTCGACCTCGTGGTGTTCCCGATCGATCGCGATGCGACGGAAGGAGAGGTCGCGAAGATCGTCGATCACTTCGGGATTCGCGGACGCGGTCGCGCCGCGCTTCCGTCAGACGCGCGCCTCGTGAAGCTGACGTCCGGGTCCACCGGTCTTCCAAAAGGCATCGTGACGACCGACGCGAACCTGCTCGCTGACTGCGCGAACATCTGCGCCTCGATGGGCATCCGCCCCGACGACGTCAACCTCGGAGCGATCCCGTTCTCGCATTCGTACGGCTTCTCGAATCTGGTGATGCCGCTGATCGCGCAGGGAACTGCGATCGTCGTCTCGAACGACTACCTTCCGCAGTCGCTCGTCGAATTGGCGAACACGCATCGCTGCACGGTCGCGCCTCTGATCCCGATGGTCTTCGAGCACCTCGCGGTCGCCGCACACGGCTCGTTCGAGACCGTTCGCACGTTCATCTCCGCGGGCGCGCCGCTCCCGCCATCGACGTCCCGAAAATTTCGGGAGCGCTTCGGCATCGACATCCATTCGTTCTACGGATGCAGCGAGTGCGGCGGAATCACGTATGACCGCCGCGGCGCCGCCGTGGAGCGCGGCACAGTCGGTTCCGCGCTCGACGGCGTGACGCTCACGACCGACGCGAAGAAGTTGTCGGTGCGCAGCGGCTCCGTCGCCGCGGGCTATCTCCTCGACGCGAACACGTTTCAGCCGTTCGCCGACGGCACGTTCGTCACGGACGATCTGGTCGAAGAGCGCGACGACGAGATCGCACTCACCGGCCGGAGCAGTGACCTGATCAACACCGCGGGGAAAAAGGTGAACCCGCGCGAGGTGGAAGCCGTGATCCTGCAGATCGACGGCGTGCGCGAGGCGAAGGTCTACGGCGAGCCCGCCGGCGCGCGCGGCGAAGTGGTGGCTGCAGCCATCGTCGCGACCCCGGACGTCACGCGCGAGCTCGTGCGCGAGTTCTGCCGCGCCCGCCTCTCCCTCCACAAAGTCCCGCGCATCGTAAAACTCATCGACGCGATGCCGGTGGATGAACGGGGAAAGGTAAAACGCGCGGCGTTGGCGGCGTTGTAAAACCCCTAGCCCCCGGCTTCAGCCGGGGGATCGCGATGCGTCCGAAAAACGAGCCCGCGTAGCGGGCGACACAACACCGAGGTACCATTCCCCGCGGGACATCCGCATGGGCCCAAACCCATGCCGCACAGCTACACCGCCTTGTACACGCACGTGGTGTTTTCGCCGAAAAACCGCGCCCCACAAATCGATCCCGCCCTCGAAGAACGTCTCTATCCCTACCTCCGTGGAATCGTTCGGGAGTTGCATGGGAACCTCATCATCGTGAACGGCGTCGAGGATCACCTCCACCTCCTGATTGCTGCGCCACCGATGGTGTCCATCGCGGAGATGATGAGAAAGGTGAAGGGATGCAGCTCGAAGTGGATCCACGACACGTTCCCCGACCGAGCGAAGTTCGAATGGCAGCGAGGGTACAGCGCGTTCAGCGTCAGCCAATCGCACGTATCCCGCGTGGTCAGGTACATCGAGCAACAGAAGATTCATCACGCGAAACGGTCATTTCGCGACGAGTACGTGCGTCTCTTGGAACGACATGGGATCGCACATGACGAACGATTTTTGTGGACGTAGTGTCGCCCGCTACGCGGGCTCGGTTTTTCCGGACGCATCGCGATCCCCCGGCTGAAGCCGGGGGCTATGGGGATCGGGAACGCGGCGGCGCAACCACACCGCCCCCCATTCCGCGCGCATCCACAATTTCATCCCGCGCAGCACCATTCGCACCGGCGCGAATCCCAGATTGAAATACGCGACGATGCGGCGTCCGTCGTTCCACGCGCCTGCGCGGCCGGCGGCGCGGCGCTTTTCCGCGATCGCTTTGAAGCGGCGGTTGTACGTCTGCATCAGGTGATAGCTGATGAACGCGGGCTTCGGTCCGAGGACCGGCATCCAGTCGAAGCGCTTGAGGATCTTGTACGCGGGGAGCACGACGAAGATGTAGTACTGCGCCGTGTCGATGAGCATGGCCGCGCTGAGCAGGTCGCCTTCGCCCATGTAGTAGTACTTGTCCTTGTAGACGGCGCGAAAGAAGCGCCAGTACGAGCGAACGAACGTCTCGTTGTGCTCGGCGATGCTTGCGTCGAGCGATTCGCCTCGAACATCCTTCTTGATCATCTCCACCGTCGCCTCGGCCGTGAACGACGCGTGATCGAGTCCCGGCGAGTAATACGGATCGAGAAACGCCGCCGCGTCGCCGAGGAGCGACCAGCCGCGGCCCATGTACTGCTTCGTCGCGTACGGCAGGTGCGAGTAGAACCGCAGATCCTCGAGCCGCGGCTCCGCTCCTTCGAGCAGCTCCGCCAGCGCGGGAATCGCCTTCAGGAACGCGATGAAATCCTCCGCGCGATTCTTCGAGTGATGCAGGCCGACGAGCCGCTTGTCGAAGACCACGCCGACGCTCGTCTCGCCGTTGCCGAGCGGGATGACCCAGATCCAGTAGCCGTAGCCGGTGTAGTGATTCGTGCCGAGGCGACGCGAGCCGACGTTGCTCGCGGCGAAGCCTTTGCGCGCCGCGATGTCGTCGATGTGCCGCACGTTCTTCCAGCGGCACCAGATCGCGGCGGTGGGATGTTCGTCGTTGCGCTCGATGAGATTCAGCTTGCGGCCGAGGAACGTCACGCGGCCGGTGGCGTCGAGCAGCCAACGACAACGGATCTCTCGTTCGCCCACCGTCACCTTGTGATCGAAGTCGCCGATCACCACATCCGTCACGCGTGCCGGGCGCCACAGCTCCGCGCCCTCGGCGACAGCGGTCGCCAGCAGATGTTCGTCGAGCGCATCGCGGCGAAGCTGAAACGCGGGCACCGTGCTGCGGATGGCTCCGCCGGTCTCGCTCGCGTTCGCATGGCCGGTCACCTTCTCGTTCGAGAACCAGTAGCGCAGCCCTTCCTTCGGGAGCTGCTCGTTCTCGAGGTGCTGCCACATCGCCAGCCGGCGCGTGAGGAACATCGCCGACATCTCCGTCGTCGCCTCTCCCACCTTCTCGTCGAAGCGCTCGGCCTTCTCGACGATGAGCACGCGCAGCTCGGGCAGCTCGCGGCGCAGCAGGATCGCGGCCGATGCGCCGCTGAAGGCGCCGCCGAGGATCACGACGTCGTATCGATCTTGCACCGCCTGCATTATGATCGCGCGCCCCGCGTGGCAGACAATTCAAGGAGCTCTCGTTGGAAACCCTTCGTGACTGGTTTCATTTCCTGACGGACGTCCGTGGCCTGGTGCAGGCCGGCGGCTACGTTGCCCTGGCCATCATCGTCTTCACCGAGACCGGGTTGATGATCGGCTTCTTCCTTCCCGGCGACTCGCTCCTCGTCACCGCGGGACTGTTCGCCGCAAAGGGCGACCTCAACATCGTCTTCCTCAACGTGCTGCTGATGACGTGCGCGATCGCCGGCGACGCGACCGGCTACTACATCGGCAAGAAGCTCGGCCCCGCGCTCTTCCGCAAGGAAGACTCGCTGCTCTTCAAGAAGAAGCACCTCATCGCCACGCACGACTTCTACGAGCGCCACGGCGGCAAGACGATCATCATCGCCCGCTTCGTGCCGATCATCCGCACCTTCGCGCCGGTCGTCGCCGGCATGGCCGGCATGTCCTACCGCCGCTTCGCCATGTTCAACATCATCGGCGGCATCGGCTGGGTGTTCTCGATGACGATGCTCGGCTACCTGCTCGTGACGATGTTCCCGGCGACGGAGAAGCACATCGAGAAGGTGATCATCGTCGTGATCCTCGTCTCGCTCCTGCCGGGCGTCATCGAGACGCTGCGCATGCGTGCACGCGCGAAGCGCGAGCGCGATCAATCGGCGTCGTAGAGCGCTGACACGCGAATCGATCCCCAGCGGTGCCGCATCACGAACGCGGCCTCGCCGAAGGCACTCGTGTCGCGAAGCTCGGGACCCGTCTCGGGCCGGAAGATCGATCCGCGATAGCCGCCGGCGATCTCGATGCGCGCCCGGAACGGACGGAGCGTGTCGGTCGAATACGAGTGGAAGTCGTGCGTGAAGCCGACGCGCGCCGCGCCGTTGAGGAACTCGAGCTCGGTCTCGTCGGTGCGCGAGGCGTCGCCGCCGAGGCGGAGGAAGACCGAGTTCCGGCGCGTCAGCGGATGGTAGCCCGCGGCGTCGAGCGCGAATCCGTACGCCGTGCTGTCGCTCTCCGTCGCCACCACGTCCTCTTCGTCGAAGTCGTAGGCCTCGGTCACGTTCTCGACGGACGACCAGCGCGGGCCGAACGAGAGCTGCACGCCGCGCGTGGTGAAGATCGGATCGTCGTGAGTCTCGTACCACCAGCGCAGCTCCGCGAACAGGAAGCGGTCGCGGTCCGTCAGCGTGCGGTTGTCGTCCTCATCGGCGTCGGTGTCGTCATCGCCATCGTCGTCACCTTCGACGTCGAAGTCGCGCGGAAGCCGCTGCTTGAATCGCGACGCAGTCAGCGTGAGCGTCTGGCGCTGCGTGAGCGGATAGCCGAGGGAGATGACCGGCGTCGGGTCGTACAGGCGCGGTTCGGCTTTGAAGCGCTGCGAGACCGCGATCGTTGCGAATCCGCCGGTGCCGTAGATGTCGTACGCGCGGTAAGCGAGACCTGCCAGAAAGCCGTCTTCGCCTTCCGACTTCTGCACCGCAGTCTCGAGCACGCCGAGGTTGTCGAGGAGCCAGCGGCCTCCGAGGAGCGCGTCGCCGGTGGTCTCGTTGTCGCCGTCGCTGACACGCTGACTGGCCACGTTGAGGCCGTAGAAAACAGGAGTCGTGTCGAGGATGCGGATGACCAGCGTCGAGCCGCCGCCGGTCACACCCGGCTCGATGCGGTAGACGGCGTCGGTGACGAACGGAAGACGCCGGACGCGATACACGCCCTGGCGGAAGTCTTCTTCGGTGTAGCTCTTCTCTTCCACGAGCCGCGTTTCGGCGCGGATGATGTCTTCGTCGATGTTCGAGCCCTCGACGACGACACGCTCGAGACGATAGCGAGTCTCCTGCGCAAACAAGGAAACGGCGGCCAGGAGGAGACAGACGGATAGGGCGAGGGCTTTCATGCGCGGCGCATCTTAGTTCAGGAGTGCTCTCGTGTAGACGAGGCTGAGACCGCCGAGGTTACAAAGTAGGGCGTGGCTTCAGCCCGCCTCCCCCGGGAAGGGCGGGCTGAAGCCACGCCCTACGTTGCGCTCCCGCAACTCCCCCACCGCCTGCTCCGCCTGCCAGAGGTGGCGGCGCTCGTGCGCGGCGATGATCCGAAACGCCGAATAGAGGTTGTAACGCACGCGCCGGTCGAACGGCGAGACGACCTTCGCGCCGAAGTCCACCTCGCGTGCGGCGCGCAACAGATCGATCAGTTTCTCCTGCAGCGTCACGAACTCGCCGAACGCCTCGTTTCTCGCGCGCGTCGACTTCGGCACGAACGGCGCGGAGGTGGTCATCCGCCTCCGGATCGGCGGCTCGAGAAACCACGCCATCACGCGGCCGATGACGTCCATCTTCGGCTTGCGTTTGGTCTTCCTGGGTCGCGCGCTCTCGATGGTCTTTTTGAGAACGGGGATGAACATCTCGCTGGAGATGCTGAGGTGCGCAAGGCACTCCGCCGCGGACCAGCTCATCGGCTTCGGGCGCACGGTGAAGAGACGGCCGTCGGTGGACTGCACGAGGGTCCACGCGCGGCGGGTCGCTTCGTTCAGTTCTTTCTCGACTGCTTCGAGTGGATCCACGCTACTCCTTCTTCAGCATCGCCTCGCCGAGCTCGCGCGAGCGGCGCGTTGCCGCTTCGACGGCGTTCATCAAGGTCGTGCGCAGGCCTCCGTGCTCGAGGGTGTGCAGACCGGTGATCGCGGTGCCGCCGGGCGAGGTGACCATGTCCTTCAAACGGCCGGGATGCTCGTTGGTTTCGAGGAGCAGTTTGGCAGATCCGAGGACGGTCTGCGCGGCGAGGAGCTGCGCGGTGCGGCGGGAGAGACCGACTTTCACGCCCGCGTCGCTGAGTGCTTCGAGAATCAGAAAAACGTACGCGGGCCCGGAGCCGGAGAGGCCGGTGACTGCGTCGAGCGCGGATTCTTCGAGGATGACGGTGATGCCGATGGAGTCGAAGATGCGCTTCGCCGCGGCCAGGTCGTCCTCGCTCGCGTGCTCGCCTCCCGCGATCGCGGTCGCGGCGGCATCGACGAGCGCGGGCGTGTTCGGCATCGCCCGCACGACGCGCGTCCCGCTCGCGAGCCGCGTCTGAATCGTCGCAACGGGAACGCCGGCCGCGATCGAGATCACGAGCGCCTCGGCCGAGATGGCGTCGCCGACTTCATCGAGCACGCGGCTGAGGATCTGCGGCTTGACGGAGAGCACGACGATCTCCGCTCTCGCGGGAACTTTGTTGTCGGAGGTCGCGCGGATGCCGTACGCGGTCTCGAGCTCGCGCATCCGCTCTTCGCGCGGGCCGGACGCGGAGATCTGCTCGGGCGTGAAGTCGTTCCCGCGCAGCAAACCGCGGATCATGGCCTCGGCCATGTTGCCCGCGCCGATGAATCCGATCGTAGTCACGCGCGGGATTGTAAGCGTAGGGCGTGGCTTCAGCCCGCCTCCCCGGGAGGGGCGGGCTGAAGCCACGCCCTACGTTTGCTCAGTTCTCCGGTTGCGCGCCGAGTTGCGCGGCGAGATACGTGGAATCGTTCGTCACGTTGTCCGTGAGCGTCGCGTACGCGCCGATCTGCTGGCCTTCAATGATCTCGACGATCACCATCGCCGCCGGCGGCGGCGTCAGACCGCGCGCGCCGAAGATGTCGTTGATCTGCATCCCGCCGCGCGCCGGGATCTGCACCGAGAACATGTCGACCACGTTGCGCCTGTCGTCGACGATCGTGACCCTCACGGTCGGGTTGTTCTGCGTGGCGTCGGATAGATCGACCAGTCCGACATTCGTCCGGAATCCCGTGCCGCCGCTGATGCCGAGGATCTCCAGACGGTCGCCGAAGGCGCCGATCTGGAAGCTGTTCAACGGCGGAACGAGACAGCCGTAGGTCGCGCCGCTCGGATCGACCGTGTACGTGCGCGAGGTCAGGCGCACGCCTTCGCCCGGCTGCCAGTCGACCGTCGAATAGCTCAGACGCGCGATGCCTTCCATTCCGAACAGTGTTTTCAGCGCGTCCGGAACGACGCGGCTCTCGTTCGGCAGCAGCGTGAACGAGACGAACTTCACCACGTTCGAGTCCCACATCTTCGCCGCCAGTTGCACGGTGCGCGTGAAGTCAGCGGGGTTGTAGAGATAGACGTCGGATCGGAACTTCGATCCGTTCGCGCCGTCGAGGTGTCCGATCGCCGGAATGGCGCGGACCACCGACGCCGGAAGGTCGGGCGGAAAATACGTTGGGTCGTTCGTTCGATTGTCGATCGCGACGACCGTGGCGATGGTGGTCCCGCGCGTCGTCTCGATCAACAGTCCGCCTCCGGAGCTCTGGAGAAACCCGGCCGCGGGACCGACGCCGTTGAGCTGCACGGTCGTGTGGGCCGGCGTCTCCAGCGCGACGTCACCCGAGCCCGCGAATCCGGTCACGCCCGACGCCTGCAGCTTCGCGCGCGCACCGCGGCCCGACGTGTCGGTGAGCAGCAGGTTCGTGCGGAAGTGCTCCCCGGGGAACGCGCCCGCGAACGAGAGCGGGAAGCGCGGACCGGCCGCGTTGAAGTAGTCGATGGCCTGCATCCCGAACCCGAACGTCCCGTTGCCTTTTCGGCTGTACGTGCGCGAGGTTGCGTTGATGCCGACCGCGGGCAGGAAGTGCAGTGTGCCGCCGCCGTCTTCGAGGGCGAACAACGACTTGAGCGCATCGGGGATCGCGCGGATCTCGAACGGCTCGAGCGTGAGCGTCGTGGTGGATGTGCCGGACGTTCCCAGCGGCACGAACTGCACCTCGACCTGCTGCGGCTCGTCGAGCGGGTTGTACACGGTCAGGTCCGTGAGCCAGAACGAGCCGAACGCGCCGTTGAGGCGAGCGACACCGGGGATCACCAGGCGCTGTTTCAGCGACGCGCGCACGACGCCCCATTCCTGGATCACGTCGCCGCCGCCTGCGATCGGCGGCGACACTCGGCTCACCGGCGGCGCCGCCGGCACGAAGCCGGAGTTGAACACGAACGGCTTTCCGCTCTCGATCTCCTCGACGTCGACGTGCACGAAGCCTTTGTTCCAGTTCTCGTTGAGATAGAGCTCCTCGTACGAGCGCGGCGCCGGCTGACCCGCGCGCCACACTGCCAGCGCGGGATCGACGAGCTGCGCCCCGAACTCGGCGCCGTCGCGATCGCGATGAACCTGCACGAGCACCGAATTTCCGGACGGGCCGGCGATGAGCGCCTCCACTTGCGGGCCGGTGATGTCGCTCCACATCAACTGCAGCCCGCCCGCGGGCGTGTGTTTCGAGAGTTTCGTCGGCAGGCCGATCTGGCGCTGAATGATCCACGCTCCTTCATAGTCGTGCGTCGGCACGGCGAAGAAGCGCATCGTGATCCCCATCTGCTGCGGTGCGCCGATGGCGGGGGGCACGCTGTTGTAGGGTCCGGCCACGAAGTGAAGCGCTCCATCGCTCACCGTGAACAGGAAGCGGCCCTCGGTCCGCAGCATCTGCAGATACACGGTCCCGTTGGAGGTGATCCAGCCCCCGTATGCACCGCTCGGATCGACGCGAGCGAGCTTCGTCGGAGGTCCGTCGATGCTGGTGATCCAGAGGGCGGTCGCGGAGTAGATGAGGAAGCGATCGCCGGCGGCGTTGCGGCCGACCACGCGCGCGTCGCTCGCTTTGTAGAGCGCCTTGGCCACGCCGTTGCTGCTGATCGCCCAGATGCCCGCCGAGATGCTGTTACTTCCGGCGCTGATGACAAATGGCCACGCGTCATTGCCCGTCACGATCGGCGCCGAGAGGCCGTGCGTGAACGGTCCGCCCGTGTCCGTGTCGAGAACCTGGGGGACATTGAAAGCGCCGATGCCCGTCACTGTGTGCGAGTTGCTTCCACCTTCGCTGATCGAGACGACCGGCGGCAGCATCCAAAAGTTCGGCGACGTCTCCACCCCAATGGTGAGAATCAGCGGCGTGCCGTCCGCCCTCTGATACAGCGCCGCCTGCTCGTACACGAGGCTCGCCTTCGGCGCGATGACGCGCGGCTCGTCCGCTCCGCTGGAGTCGTAGAGCACGACCTCGTTCGGCACGCCCCGCGCGAAGTCCTCGGACCGAGTCTCGATGAGGACGAAATGGCGCGTGGTCCGCGCCTGAAACGCGGGAACGGCAACGCGATTCGTGTACGGTGCGTACGAGATCACGCGCGCGAAGATCGGGACCGCGACAGCAAACGACAGGAAAAGGAGGCCGACGAAGCTGCGTTTCATGATCCCTCCGGGTCTTCGGGTACAGGGGTGTCTTGCTCCAAGATAACTTATGCTGTTATCCCATAGAAAGCAAGGCGTCGGGACTCGAAGGCCTTAGAATCGCCGCTTCGGAGGATCTCAATGAAGCGTCAGACGATCGCGTTGGCTCTCGCAGCGGCACTCTTTTCTCTCCCGCTTTATGCGGACCAGGCGCGGATCAGTTTCAGCGATCCCGCCGGCGACATCACGCCGGACGAGGGCGACGCGCATCCGATCGATATCGTGAATGTCGACGTTTCCAGCGACGGCGAATTCGTGATCGTCGCGGTGACGCTGGCCGAGCCACCCATGCCCACGTCGCTGTTCCAGGCGCTCGTCGCGGGCGTCGCATTCGACGTCGACAACGATCGAAAGAGCGGCGGGCAGGGCTTCGGCGGCATGCACGGCGACGTTCCGGGCATCGACTTCGAGTCCGAGATCCTCTCCTCGGTCGAAGACGGCGCGGTCTCGACATCGTCGACCGCATCGGTCATGGGCGTCGACGCGCGCGGGAATCAGTCCAACGTCCTCTACTCGAGCGACGCGCCTTCGACACCCGCGAAGGGGAAGGTCTACACGGGCAGAATTGCCTATAGCTCCATCGGTGTGAAATCGGGCCAGACAATCCGCGTCATTGCGCGCGAGCTCAATGATCGCGGCGAAAAGCACGGGATGTTTCCGGATGCGTTGCTGAAGCTGAAGTGAGCCTGGCTAGACTTTGGGGCCGCCATTGGCTCGAGCGATCTTGCGCGACAAGGCGAAGCCCAGGATGAGAAAAACGACGCCGAGCACAAAGAATGTCGTGTTCATCGGCAAACCGTTGAAGGAGGGCTTGAAGGCGGCGAATAAGAACAGCAGCCCGGCGAGCGCCAACCCTCCGGGGATGAGCCAACGTTCCCACGATTTCATGGTGCCTCCTCTGGTTCGCTTGCGACGGTCGGCGCCAGAGTACCACCCCATTCTTCAACTTCCCTTCGACCAGGAGATACGAGCATGGAGCCACCACCGATCGAGTGCGAACAACAGCACGCGGGTCTGGTCGTCAGCGACATTCAGGCCGCCGTCGAGTTCTACACCAACAAGCTCGGGTTCTGGTTGGCTTTCACGTGGGGAGATCCGCCGACCTTCGCGGGAGTGAATCTCGGGAAGGTGCAGATGTTCCTGGAGCAGGGGGAGCCGAGTCCCAAAGGCTGCGGGGTGTACTTCCTCGTCGGCGACGCGGATGAGCTCTACGCGTTTCATCAATCCAACGGTGTCGAGATCGCAGAGCCGATCGACGATCGGGATTACGGATTGCGCAGCTATACCGTGCGCGACCTCCACGGCTACCACCTCAGCTTCGGACATCACCTGCTCAACGCCGGCCCGCGAATCCCGATCGAGCGCGTCGACGTTCCCGTTCGCCTGGAAAAACGCCTTGCGGCACTGCTTTACGACCTGGCCAAACACAAGCGAATGAGCCTGAGCAGTTGCCTCGAGGAGATCCTGCTCCACACAAACGAGCCCCTCGGAGACGGCGTCGCCAGCCCGCACACGAAACGAACCATCGCCTACATCCAGGAACTGAAGAAGAAACACGGCATCGACTACGACTCGCACGCGAGTTACCGGTTCAGTGAGGAGTAGGGACTTGGTTGAACACCTTGCGATCGAGCCAGTCGCCGAGCAGCGTTGCATCAGAAAATCCGGGAAGCCTGGCGATGCTCTGATCGACGTGCTTCGCGGCTATGCGACCGTCGTCGCCATCGAATAGAAATCCGGAAACCCAGCATGCCAGCGCATCCGGCTGGTGCGAAGCACCGACAGGAGTGTAGAACCGGTTCATGATCGCCCGAACCATTCGCGCGATCCTCGGCCGGGCCAGGCGTTGCTCGGCCTGCCACATGTAGAAAGCGAAATGCCGCGCTTCGTCCCGAATGATGCGTCGGAGCAGCTCGTTCAGGATCGGGTGATCGTTCCGCTCCGAAAGGCGGCGATAGGCTTGAATCGTCGTGCACTCGTGGACCGCGCCCCAGGTCATGTGCAGCGCGAGAAAGTCCTTCCACCACGCCGACATCATCCTCGTGACCGAGCGATCGATACGATCGCGCAGCGTCGTGCGCCCTTCGGTACGCGGCGGGACCGGGTGGCCCGCGCAGTCGAGGAATTTCGAAAGAGCGCGCCCGTGCATGCCTTCCTCGTACAGCCAGCAGATGAGGAATGGGCCGACATGCTCATCCTCGAGCGCGCGCTTCGAGAAGATCGTTCGCGGAAAGACCACCGTGTGACTCTCGACGTCCTGCATGTAGGCGAGAACCTTCAGGATGTCGTCCGCAATGGGATAGTCCCGAATGGAATCCCAGTCGATGCCTTCGAGATCGATTGGCCGCGATCCGCTCATGAAGCGGCGGACCTGCGGCGGGTCATTCGGCAGCAGCGCACCGCCTTCACTGGACGAAAGCATCTCGACGATCAGTATATGCGCTGCTGTCGCTCGAAGAAGGACCAGACCACCGCCGGTCCATTCGGTTCTTTCGCCGTCGGGCCCTGAATTCGCGGATAGCGCAAGTACGGCTGAGGGATGCCGTGGCCGCCGCCGTGAATGGCAACGAGCTCCACTTCGACTTTGGAGTCGTTGCGCCACAATACCTGCTCGACGCGAATTCCGTCGGCCGCCTGGGTCTCGTTCGTTTCAGGCGTACCAGTAATGTGATTGAGACTCGCAAAATGTTGCCCTGACGCTCGCGAAGACCGGACCTTCCCGCGTTTCAACAAGCCGAAGAGTTTGACCTCACCACCGTCGAACGGGCTGATGGGATCTTTTGTGCCGTTCATGATCATCACGGAAGAAGTACCCTGCGGCATGGAGCTGCATTTGAAATTTTCCGGCGTCGGCACGTTTGCCGATACGGCGGCGACTGCGCGAAAGTGGGCGGGTGCTTCGAGCGCAAGACGAAACGCCATATGACCTCCGCGGGAAATACCGATCGCAAACACACGCGTTGGATCGACACCGATTTCGCGGACGAGCTTGTGCGCGATCCCCGTCAAAAACTTCACATCGTCGATATTGAGCTTGTTCGCGCTGTAATCGCCGGTGATGTTGCACGCGTTCCAATAGCCCTCGTAGGCATCGGGATAGACCACTGCAAAGCCATGTTTGTCGGCAAGGCGCTCGAATCCATACCCCGTTGACACTCGCATACGCGCACCGTTTTGACCTGAGCCGTGCATCACGACTACGAGCGGCGCTCCTTTCGCAAGCCCTCGCGGCACGTAGGTGCGGTAAGTCCGCTCCAGTCCGCCCACCTGAATGGTCGCCTTGGCAAGTTTGCCGGAGAGTCGTGGAACCTCAGGAGCGGGCGAGTAGACGAAGTAAATGACCACACCAACCAACACAACCAAGACGACCAGGCTCCAAAGGAAGAAACGCAGAGCTCTTCTCATGACGGTCTTACGCAGGGCGTCGCTCGCCGGTCGATCAGGTGCCTTCGTTTCCCAGCACCCTGGCGATCGCGGTGATGGTATTCCAGTTGCGCGTAGTGACCGGGATCCCGAAGATCCGGTCGAGCGTGCCGAGGTAGCTGATGACTTTCATGTGGCGCCGGTACACGCCGAAGACGAACCGGTTGTCCCTTTCGAGGATCTTCAGCAGCCACTGGCCACTGGGAGGAAAGATGATGGGCGTCGACGGCGCCGAGCGTGGGCGTTTGGACAGGACGCTCACGAAGCGGACGATGTCGGGTCGCACGGGCTGGTCCGCGAAAGGATTCTGAGCCACGATCCTGAGAATCTCGCGGCCCTGGCAGATCATGATCTCGGTATTGAAGGGAAGCCTGCGCGCCAATTCGGCGCGGAGCTGCGCCCGTGTGACTGGCCGCCGGATCACGAACGTGCCCGCCGCGCCTATGTTGACGGCATCGAGGTGCTTCAATTGTTCGGCGAGCTTGGCCGGTCGGAAGGTCCTGTGACCGCCGACGTTGACCCCTCTCAGAAGAACCACGAGTGCCACGCGTTTTCTCCCGCTGTTTCGGAATCCTCCACGCTTCACCGCGCAACCTGCGAGCGAAGAGTATCGACCGCAAGTATGGACTCATCGCCGCAGAATCTTCTCCATCGCCTTTCCTTTTGCGAGCTCGTCAATCAACTTGTCTAAATAGCGTATCTTCTGCATCAGCGGATCTTCTATTTCTTCCACGCGAACACCACACACTACGCCTTTGATCAGCGAACTATTTGGATGAATGGCTGGCGCCTGACCAAAAAAGGTTTCAATGTCGTTTCTCTGTTCTATTTGCTGCTGTAACCCCGCCTGGTCATAGCCAGTCAGCCAGCAGATGATCTGGTCTACTTCTTCTTTCGTACGATTTTTGCGTTCCGCTTTTTGAACATAGAGCGGATAGACCCCTGCAAATCTCGTCGCGAAGATGTGATGTTTCGGCATCGTCATTCCTCCGGCATTGGACTCAATCAGCCCAACGATCGAACGGCCGATCCGTGAGCGGTTCTGAACCGAAACGCAGAATGTGCCCGTCCGGATCTTCAACATGGATTTCCAGCGCCCAGGGATAGTTGCACGGCGGCTGCCGCACGCGGGTGTAGTAGAGAACGCTGGCACCCATATCGGAAACGCGCAGAATGGGCTCAGCGTGTCCAAATTTCGTTCGTCCTTGATCGGTCGCCATTGCCAACCTCCAACAAACAATGTTGAGCGGTCGCGACTGTGGCCCAACGGCCTGACGTTCAGCCGCGCCAACCCGCACGGGAGAGTTTACCGCGTGCTCGCGGTGTCCGGCTTCCGGCGACGGATTCGCGCTAACCCACCGGCACGTACAGACCGCGGCGGACGTGAGCCTGCGTAATGGCGGTCTGCAAATCGAGGATCAGGCCCTTCACCTCGTCGTGCTGGAGGGGCGTTATGGCTTGGCCTGCGATCCTTCTCATGTGCGTGTCGAGGATCTCGCGTGCGCCGGCACCTCGCAGGCTCAAGGAGTCTATCTCCGGCGGTGTAATCATTTTCTGCACACCGTTTCCGGTGGCTACGAATCGCCGAGCGTCAACGCGGCTGATCGCCGACACGTTCACCTCGCGCAGGATAGGGCCAGCGGCAAACACGACGAGACATACAGCAAGACGCGTCTCGTGCATCAGTGCCGCCGCAATCATCTCCACATTCATCGGGGGATCTCGGCGATAGTGGAACAGAACCCTGCAACCACACGTGGCGGCCTCGCTTACTGCTGGCAGAATAGCGAGGCGCAGGTCCTCGCGCACTTTATCGGCCTCGAGTATTGTGATCGCCGGATCGTATGCCAACGTGCGGGAATACCACGGGCGGCCAAGGAGCTTGCGGAGCGCGAAGCCAGCAAACAGGAACCAGTTGCCCCACGACCACACTTCCCTGTACGACACCTTTGTGATGTCGATCCTATATTTGCGGCTCACGGTTCCCGGCCCGTCCAACGGCTTGATGACTTCGGGGCTGGAGCGCCAGTTGTTCTCGGTCATCCCCGGTTATGGACGATCATGTACTCGAACGAGCCGCGACAACGATCGCAGAATCCCGTTCCGTCTTTGCGCGTTCGATTCATCAAGTCGGCTTCATTGCCCTTGTGGCGGTTGCCAGAGCTCGACCTTGTTGCCCTCTGGATCCATGACCCATCCGAATTTCCCGTATTCCGAGTCGTCGGTCTTCTCGAGCACATTGCAACCTTCCTCGCGCAATGCTTTGAGAAGTGCTGCCAGATCTTCGACTCGATAGTTGACCATGAAGGTCGACTTGCTCGGAGCGAAGTAGTTGCCGTCCGCTGGACCGACTGACCAGATCGTAGATCCCTGGGTCGGGTTGCCTTCGGAATCAGTCCAGGTGAAGGCTGCTCCACCCCAGTCCTGAACGTCGATCCCAAGGTGCTTCTTGTACCAATCGCGCAGCGCCTTGGGATCCCTGGCGCTCATGAAGATGCCGCCAATGCCTGTGACTCGTCGCATTCGAACCTCCGATGTTGGCTGAAGTGTGCAAGGGTAGTGCTTCCGACGTCTAACACGGAGTCATTTTCGACGAAGAATGACGGCAGAAATCAGCGTCATCAGCAGTCCGACGGGGAACGCCTCGATGAACGTGAAGGCGACGTTGACGAACGGGTTCGCGTAGAGCTTCTTGAACGATTCGACCTCCCGCGCCGTCTCGTCGATCTTCTCCTGCGGTGCCCCGGTGGCCTTCAGTTCCTCGACCTGCTTGTCGAAGATGTGGTCCGCGATCCCGGGGGAGCTGAAGTAAACCACCTCCCAGGCCGCGACGTAGCACGCGGCGGAGATGAGCGCGATCAGGATCCCCACCGCGAGCCCCCGCCCGAACGAGATCTTCCCGTTGCCGACGTTTTCGCGGTACGAGCGCACGCCGAAGAAGATGAGAAGCGCGGATAGCCCGATCCCTGTGTACCCGACGATCAGCGCCTTGTTGCTTCCATCCATGAACGGCACGTGGGCGAGCATGAGAACGGCGGCGATCACGCCCGAGATCAGTCCATAAGTCAGTACGGTTTTCTTCATCGAGTCACCAGCTAGCAAACCGGATGGTTACTTTCTCGGCTCATACCGCATCGCCACCGCCCCCGGCGTCGATTTCCTGCCACGAAGCAACGCAACGACCACCAGCGCCTCCAGCAGCGTGACGATGAAAATGCCAGCACCTGACACGATGCGAACTTTGCCCTGTTGTTCGTCGGTGGGGAAGTCTTCGAAGGAGCCGTGCACGAAGTAGACGCCGAGAAGCAAGATCGGCATAGCTAGCGCAGTCGCCAGACTCCACAAGGTTGCTCTCACGGCTGTCGTCATTTTCGCCGCGCGGACCGCGCGCAGGAAGTGTAAACCTTGCGACGCAAGAAAGCAGGGGGCCGCGTCGGGTGCAACCGCTTAGTTGGGCGGCTCCGACGTGCACGAACCTCAGGCTTCGAACTGCTCGCTACTTGATCCTCTTCGACAGGTAGGTGTCGGCGCCTTCGACGATTTTCAGCTGAGGCGCCTGACCTTCAGCGGTGGTGAACACGAACACATACGGTCTGATCTTCAGGAAGAATGTCGACTCCGACTCGGCGAACAATTCCGCCTTCTTCGAGGGCTCCGGCCGACGCGGCCGGGTCATTTTTCATCGGGTGACGGATGGCGACGCTTCGTATCTGCTACCGATTGGGCCACCAACGTCTCCAGGACCCTCAGATCGACATTGGCCAGGCGCCTGATGTAGACACATACCTTCCCAGTCCTGTGCTTTCCCAGCTTGGCCAACAAAACGTCACGACCTTCGAAGTCCGGCGCGGTGTAAACAACCAACTCACTCCCGCGCACGGCAAACCCCGCGAGAGCGGAATCGCCTTCGTGACCACTGGCGTACTTGTAATGATAGCTCCCGAATCCGACGATGCTTGGCCCCCACATCTTTGGTTCCTGCCTGGTCACTCTTCGCATGAGAGCAGCCAGCGTCAGGGCGTCATTCCGTTGCTCCTCGTTCGCGATGGCAGCAATGTGACTCTCGGCGCTGACATCAGTGGGTTTGGTCTTGAGCTTTGAGACATGCGCTGTCATTCGGGCTTCCCCAATTCCAGATCCTACAACGCGATCCACGGCGTGAACAGGTTCGGGCCGCCCCTTCCGAGCAGCTCTTTCATCTTCGCGTTCGGCGTTCCCAGCACTTCGCCCGTGACGGAGGCGGTGGCCAGGATCGGCTCCATCAAATGGCTGATGTTGGAAAAGTGCTCGATCGCGGCGTCGGCGTCGCGGTAGCGCTCGAACACCACCGCCTCGCTCTCGTCCTCGTTGAAGAAGATTTCGTACTGGAGCGTGCCGCTGTCCCTGGTCCGCACGATCTCCATGGCCTCTTCCGACAGGCGCTTCCATTCCTCAACTTTGCCGGGGTGAAATTTGACTCGAGCGATTCCTTTGATCTCGTCCATTGTTGCTCCCTTACAACTTGGCCGCCGCAGCCGTCGGCGGCCACGCACCGATCCGTTGCCGCAACGCGACGATCTTGCCGAGGTGATATGCGTTATGCACCGCCACGCTATTGAGCTCGTCCGCCATGGTCACGCCAGGCTCGACCTCGACCGCCAACCGCTCCGGCGTTTGCCCCATCGCCGCAGCTTCCCGAGCGCCGTCCAGGAACGCTTGCACCAGGTCGTGCCATTGCTGCTCGTGTTCCGGCGCCACGCTCGGGTAATGGTCGCCCTCCTGATCTCCTCGGTCGAGGACGTACCGCTGGTACCCTGCCGCGTGCCACAGCTCGTCATAGATCGAGTGCGACGCGCCCTCCGGGCACTGCCTCACTTGCTCGAGCGTCAGGCCGGACAGCAGGCGAGCTCGCTCGGGAAACTCGCCGACCAGAAACAGGTGTTCAAGGACGTGCATCAAATTACTCCTTTGCCGTGAGGTGACGACCGTTGGCGAATCGGAAGTTGATGATGATTGCCGGGATGAGAAGAGCGGCGGTGAGAGTCAGCCCAATTGCCAGGAGGGCGCGGTTCTCCGCTGCGCTGAACTCCGGATCATGGGCAACGAGCTCCGGCCACCTCATGACCAGCAAGACTATCTCCGCCGCGAGGATGAGTGGCGCGATGATCTTCCACGTCGCGATGAGCCCGGACTTGCGAACGCGTAGTGCATAGAAGATCAATCCTGCGATCGTGACTATTGACACGACGAAGTCGACGGCAGACCCGATCTGCACCCGAGCACTACTTTCGTCAAAGAGCCATGCTAGAACGTTGATGAGGACGAATAGCGCGATGAATGCCCAGAGCCCAATCCTGCTCGAGAGGGACCTCGCGCGCGGCGTTGGAATCGTCTCGGGTTCCCACTCGACGAGCGAGGAATCGGAGGAAGAGTCATTCGTAACCGCGACTTCTTCCGAGGGCTTGTGCCACGAGCTGTTCACGAAGAGATAGACGCCGATGATCGTACCCAGCGGAAACGCCAGGCAAGTGAAGGCGGCAATGATCCTTGATGCGATTCGCGCCCATTCCTTGCGCTCCCTGGCTCCGCGCGCCACCAAATGGTGGATCACAAAGATGCCGCCAAAGAACGCGGGAAAGACCAGTGTCTTCGCGACAAATCCAATACTGCGAACTTCCCCCTGCGTGAGCGCGGCGTAAGGAAGAAGCAACGATAGGAGAGTGAGCAAGGCGTAGAGCCAGGACAGGGCGCGGTGTGCCCGTGACGATTTCAGATGTGCTTCCATGGTCCTCCGTCAACGCCGGATGCGCCGACTGACTAACGGCCTGACGTTCACCGGCGCCGACCGCATCAGCTCCGGCGAGTCGCGGGACGCCGCCACGTCAGCTGGCAAGGACGCCGGCGCTCCATTACGCCGCGCTGATGCCGTGGCACTTCTTGTACTTCTTGCCGGAGCCGCACGGGCAAGGATCATTGCGGCCGACCTTGGCCTGAGTGCGCTTCACCGGTGCCGCCGTGCGCGTAAGTCCCCATGTCTCCGGGCGTGAATCCATGTGAGTGAACCTCTTCGA